>ENA-OQIR01000299-OQIR01000299.1-human-gut-metagenome-genome-assembly--contig:-NODE-299-length-22996-cov-3.651406_pt1 | contig 22996 bp, 24 predicted proteins | sample MGYA00242580_ERZ504745 | MGnify/ENA primary metagenome ERZ504745 (study PRJEB26092, sample SAMD00036214) | human gut metagenome | host: Homo sapiens | study: EMG produced TPA metagenomics assembly of...
GTACTGCTGTCCACGACAGACCAGCGTCGGTAAGCAGCCGCAGACACCAAGGCCATCCGGCTGCGGCTGGACAAGCTGGACCAGCCAGCACGTTGAGTACATCTTCGATGTGATGTCCAACACCACCCAGCCATCAAGAACATCATGGCCTATCTGCGCACCACCATCCTGAACGCCCCCACCACGATGGAGCACTACTATCAGGCGCAGGGCAACTGGCTGACCGCACAGAGCCGGAAGAAGTGAACACCGTTTTCCACAAAGGCCATAACACACGTTGAAAATGCAAAGGAGAATTTCCATGAAGAACACGAACGCTGTCCGCACCGAGATCCATTACGCACAGGTCGGGGAGTATCAGCTGCCCCTGCTCATCCTGTCGCAGACCGATGATACCGAACCGCTGGGCAAGTATAGTCGGATGCGGCTGGCCTATCTCAAAAATCAGCGCCCTGTGCTGTACAACCAGATGCTGCTGAACGGCACGCTCTGGCCGCATTTGCAGGATGTCCAGAAAACGGCCTGTGCGTGGCTGGAGCACACGATGAACACTCTGTTAGACAAGTACCCCGCGCCGGACAAAGAGCGCGCACAGCTTCTCTGGGTGGCGCACATGAACGGGCTGAAAGCGCAGGCTGAGGAAGTGATGGTGAGGGAGATCGTGTATGCAGAATGATTCCTGATAGCATCTGAACGGTATCAAAAGCCGATATTTTAGATTTTATTTTTGATTTTTGCGTAATATTTGCAAATTTCAAAATCAAAATTTGACTTTCTGCCCAGAATAGAGTACACTAGATTCAGAAAATCATCTGGGAGGAATCGCGATGCTGCTTCAATTTTCAGTCACCAACCACCGCTCCATCAAGGACACGGCTATTATCAGCTTGAAAGCATCTACGGATAAAAGTCTGTCTGATTGCCTGGTTTCGCCGGACGACAAAAAACAGCTCGTGCCTGTCCTTGCGCTGTACGGCGCCAATGCAGCAGGAAAGAGCAATGTCCTCCATGCACTCCTGCTCATGCGCGAGATGGTCTGCGGGCGGTATGCCAAGTTGCTGAAAGGCGAGTCCCTTCCGCAAGAGCCGTTTGCTTTCACCGACCAGCTATACAGCCGACCAGTTTTGAAGTCATCTATTTTTATGGCGGCATCAAGTATGCCTATGGGTTCTCGTTTGACAAGTCCAAAGTCCTGACCGAATATCTCTATCACTGGCCCAACGGCCGGGAAGCCTTGATTTTTTCAAGAGAAAACAATGGCTATCAGTCCGCGAGAATATTCAAGAGCAGCTTACCCTTGCCGGACGCACCGCAGAAAACCGGCTTTACCTGTCCAGCTCGAACGAGTGGAACTGCCCCCAGACTGAAAAGGCGTATCTGTGGTTCTTTGAGAAACTGACCGGCTTTATGGGAACCGAAATGCAGCTGGATGCCACCTTGTCTGCCATCCGGCAGGGCGGCTCTGAAAAGAGACGTATCCTGCATGAAATGCTGTATGCAGACCTCGGCATCAAGGACATCCGCATTACCGGCTCCAAGGACGAACCGATCATCTCTGCCTGCACACGCTGGATTCCGGGGAGGGCACTTCCAAGGGATTCTGGCTTCCTCTTGGGCTGGAATCGGTCGGCACACAGCGTTTCTTCTCCCGCATCGGAATGTGGCTCACCGCACTGGAATCCGGGGCTGTGCTGGTCGTAGACGAGATCGAATCCAGTATGCACCCACTCTTGACACGACATCTGATCGAGATGGTGCAGGATGCTGCCATTAACACAAACCACGCCCAGCTCATTTTTACTACACATGACACAGGGCTTCTCGACCTGACCTGCTGCGCCGGGATCAGATCTGGTTTGCAGAGAAGAACGAAAAGACCATGCAGACCGATATTTACGCCCTGACCGAGTTTTCTCCCCGGAAAGGTGAGAATATCTCCAAAGGTATCTGCAAGGCCGCTATGGTGCGATTCCGTTCATTGGAGGGGATGCAGCATGGCAGAATAAAAGAGATCAGCCGCAAATCTGTCCACACCAGAAAGCGCAATCCGGTCGTGTATCTTATCTGCGAGGGCAGCGAAACGGAGATTCGCTATTTCAAGCGTTTCCGCAGTCGAGGATGCAATATTGACATTATCCCGATTTCTTCTCAGTACAAGTCTGCCGACAGGCTTGTGCAAAAGGCCAAAGCAACGATGGGCAATAATCCATACTACCCGGAAGATGGTGACTCCATCTGGTGCGTATTTGACCGTGACGATAACTCCAACGAGGTTCTTCTGCGTGCCAAACAGTCCGCTCAAAAGGAAGGCTATCATCTGGCCTACTCCAATCCATCCTTTGAGCTGTGGTTCTTACTGCACTTTGTAAATCAGCAGGCAGAGGTTGAAGATTGCCAAGCATTAATTCGATTGCTGAAACAGCCGGGCAGACTTCCTGATTATGAGAAAAACAAGGATTACTTTGACGTTTTGAAGCCTTTGCAATCCACTGCAATCCAGCGGGCAAAAGCACGGGCTGAACAAGTCCGGAATCAAGACACAGAGCTGATATCTCGACAAAGCAATCCACTAACAACCGTTTGGGAGCTTGTCGAATACCTGAACTCCAAAGTTTGAGAGGTGTCTTTATGGCTTACCTGAAATTGATGCTGGATGAAAAGGAAATCGCTCATTTGAGCGAAGATGGGCAGTATCTCTGCGCCAATGAGGGGGTGCCACAGTACGACCTGCCCTTGAACCTCTTTATCGGCAGCAGCCGCAAAGTCCCACTGGTCGATGTGGTCGTCTGGGCAAAGAAGCGCATCTTCCCCCGAAACCGGATGGACTGCAAGGAGATTCTGGAGATGATGGGCCTGCCAGACTACAATGCGTGGGAAATCGTCAAGCGCACCAATGCCTGCTTGATGGAGGACCCTTTCTGGCTGCGTTTCAGCGAAGCTGAGACTTTTGAGGATACCACCCGCGGCAGGGCAAGAAGGATCATGGCCGAATATCAGAAGTCAGCTGATACCAACTAGTATCAATACTAGGGCTCAATCCATCGACCCCTCACTTTAAGGCGGCATTGCTGCCGTATATACTGGTTCTTCTCGAATGTCCAGCTTTTTTAGAGCAGAATCCCTTAATCGCTTTGCTTTTCCCTTAAAATGCAGCCGATTTTAAGGGAAAGCATAATTGAGTAAGGTTTGAAGCAGTCCTATTTATATAATTTTTTTGTTGGTTGTTAATATATTGATACTAATTGGTATCAATAGGTATCAGTTATGAGGTGACAGGAATGGATGGAGCCAAATTTGCAAAAATGCTTTCAGGCAAGCATCTGTTCGAGCTGGATCGGATGGAGTATAAATATTCTGTCTCTAGTGTCAAGGAGTTTATAGGGTTGCTCCGTCAGAATCTCGCTCAACCTTTGCCTTTGGCTGATTTTTCCAGTGATGAACTGTTCTATCTGCCCAATCTGGCTCAAATCTCCACCAACGGCATGAAGCAGCTTCTTTCTGTTCCCGCAAGCAATCAGTCCTTTGGGTTGCAGGCCATGACTGAGGAGATTCACGCAACCTTCCGAATCGAAAGCATTCGCTCCTCACGCAACAGCATCCGGCATATTCTGAATGGCTACGCCCCGCGTAATGAGGAAGAATCGCGTATTTACGGCATGAAGCGTGGTTTGGACTTCATTGCCGACCGCCAGAATGCGATTACGGAAGAAAACTTGCACCAACTTTACCAAATCAACTCCGGCGACTATCTGCCGGATGAAGACCGCCTGTTGCCTGACCATTTTTACCGGAATGCTCCCGTTTATGTTATCGGCGGCGAAGAAAGTCGGGAGGGACTTCCGGTGCAGCAGCTCCCGGATGCCATGAAACTGCTGGTTGATTTCGCCAATGCCAAAGATGTCATCAACGAGTTGCACAAAGCCGCTATCCTGCATTTTGCTTTCGCCTACTATCACCCCTATTTTGATGGCAATGGCCGCACTGCACGGTTGCTCCTCCTTTGGTATCTTGTTTAGCAGGGCTATCCAGCAGCACTGTTCACGCCGTTTTCCCACTATATTGCTGAGAGCAAGTCAGCCTACTACAAAGCCTATGACCGTGTCGAAAAGAATGCTCTTATCTCCGGCTACACGGATGTAACGCCGTTCCTGTCCTACTTCTGCAACGAAGTCTATAACCGTCTGCAAGTCGATGTGATGCCGCCGCAGACAGAGCTTCAGGTATATCAGACAGCCCTTTCGGAAGGAAAAATCACCGAGAAAGAACGGCTGCTTTGGGAATATGTTCTGTCTGTCTACGGCACGGAGGAGTTCACCACCAAGCAGCTTGAGAAGGACTTCCGCAACGCTGCCTATGCCACGATCCGGACGTTCGTGATGAAGTTCCACGAGATGGGATTGCTGGCGACAAGGAAAGCCGGAAACCGAGTATATTATAAAGTAAGATAAATTATTGATTTGAGCCGCAGGTGATATTATTTCATTCTGCGGCTTCTTCTGTTTCAAAGTTAACATTTATGTCGAAATCCCTTGTGCGCCGCCTTGCTCGATGCTATAATTATAATGTTGAAGTGTTTATATTTTGTATATGTTGCACAATTTAAGACGTTTGCGTGATGACATTCTGTGAACACCATCTTTTTAAGCCCGGATTTCCTGAAAGGCCAAAACAAAAATGATCTTCTCTGAAAAAAGCGAAACTCCAAACTTGACTGATTATCTCAAAGCAAAACCAGACTCCGTAGTCTACTACGGGGATAAAAAATCCACCGCAAGCTGGCGGTTGCTTTACTTTATTGCGCTCAAACTGATTACGGCAAAGCATCCGGATGAGCTAATGCGCCTTGAAAGGAAAAGCATTTTAGGGGATAAAATTGAAATTGGAAGCGAAATTGAGATTCGAGAGTTTTCGCATCCTCTCGGTATTATGCGGAAGCCGGATGGAAAATGGCTTTTTGCTGAAACAGACTTCAATGCGCAACAAATTCTACTCCGCCTGAAAAAGCTGATGGAGATCTGTAAAGACCCGTTGGACACAATGGTAATCTATTTCTCCGCGAATCAGTCACAAAATGTATCCTTACGCACCGATAAATCGGATTCTCCTTTGATTCGGAAATCGCTGGCTGAAATCTTCCGACCGGAAGTTGCCAAAGCAGTACACTGTGACCTTGGCTGAACAGCAATATGTGCAATGGCTGATTCAAAAAGGCGAGAAGCCTTCAGAAGTGCAAACTGCTTTTTCCATGACGGAAAAAGTCATCAACCGGCTTCAAATATCTGCCAAGCGACTTTTCTCAGTGACAAGCGCTGTTGAACTCAAATACATTCTCTCTGCGCTGCGGCGCACACCGCAGTGGCACTATTTTTCGTCAAGACAGCAAAACCAAATCGTGCATACGATTGATCTGTATCGAGAATTTCGGGAAAGCTCAGCGAAAGCACTGGCAAATGCGCAAGCTGCATCAACAGTGCAGCCGCCCGCTACAGCTTCGGCCTCTCATCTCTCCGTGTCACCTGCCCTTGTTTTGAGCGGTTCGCAGGAAGTTTCTTCTCCGGAAAAATTCTCCTGTGCAGGAACAAATCCTCTTGAAGTGCTGTTTGATGGCAAACACATCGAAGCGAAAACATGGAAGGATGTGTATGTCGCAGGTGTTAAGGAACTGTACAGCCGCTATCCGCAAAAGTTCATTTCGCTCATTGGTGACCCGGACAATGAAACTGATGTCTATATTGAAACTGCTTACCGTGCCCATAAACTGAAAGGGCTGAAGGTCCTCACCAAAAACAGTGCAGGGCAATGGCTTTATCTGGAAACCGAGAAAACCCCGGATGAAGCCATGACAAGCCTTTATAAGCTCCTGGATCATTGTGGAGTTGCGCATACTATACTTTCGGTTCAGTGTATAAAGCTGACTCGGATGTGCCGGTCACAGTGACCGATGCTTCGATTCCTCAGGTGGTTTCTTCTGCGCCAGCAAAACCGACTGCCAAGCCTGTTGCTGCGTCTGTCGAAAAAGCAGCTGTTCGGACACCGCCCAACGCAAACAGTTCCGCTTTTTATCAATGGATGCAGAACGAGATGCATCTGGCAGAATCCTCCTCACGGAGCTATGCCTCTGCGATCAACAACTGTGAACAGTTGGCTCGGCAAATCGGCTTGGACAGTACGGCTCTTTATGGCGTATCCCTTGAAGTTGCAACGCGCACAAAAGATCTGTTGACTGCTACAAAGGAATATACTTCAACCAACGCCAGACAGAACAATCGGCTGCGGGCCGCACTGGCAAAATACATACAGTATCTTTCTGTGCCGGAAAGCACTTCTACGAAAAAAGAGCCAATCGCTTCTAAGCCTGTTGCAACACCCATGCAAGCACCCGCAGTCATTTCTCCGGTCTCTCAGGAATTGATTCGGGATGTTGAAAAGGTCGTGCTGGATGCAGATTTGGACGGTATTGCGCTGTCTGACCTCTATGGAGAGATCCATGCATCGGACTATTCCATTCGGGAGGCTGTTTCGGCATCTTCCAAAATCGCATCACTGGCAGGTAAACTCTACCACGAGGACGCCTTTGTGGATTGGGATGATGGTGCCAGTCAGATGGAGCAGCTTTTGGAAAAACTTATGGAGCGGAATGACGGCTATGTTTCGGACACACAGCTCTACGAATATGTTCGTGCCGAAATGCAGATGTTCCTGAATGATAATGGCATCAGCAGTTCTGCAATGGTTTATGACCTCGCTCGTCATCTGTTCGAGAAGGTCGGATATCACGGGAAACATTACTCCTTTAGCAACAAGACTCATATCTCGCGTGTTGGCAATGAGCAGATCGGTTCGGTTCTCGATGTGATGCGCCGCTATGCACGGGAACAGGGCGGAATGTTTGTGGAGGAGGATCTGGTTCAGTACCTGCAAAATGTCGGACTGAAAACCGGTAATCTGCATGGTCAAATGAAGTTGAACGAGGAACCGATTTTCCTCTACTATCAGCCAGATGTTCTGATTACTGGGGAAAGTCTGCAACTGAACGATGCATGGTTTTCCAAAGCGCAGCAGGCTCTGGATAAGCTGTTCTCAGATTTAGGAGATCACATTGTTCTGCGCGACATCCAGCCGTGGTGGTACAGTTTGCTCCCTGCTTTGCCCGGTGATCGACCGTGGACACCTTTGCTGCTGCAAAGCATTCTTGGCTTTTACAGCAAAAAGCTGGGCAATGCCAAAACGATCTGCGGTATGGCCAGCCAATCCAAGGATACCCTGCACGCCATGCTGGTGAGTGGCTCCAGTGAAATCCAGACTTTTTCGGATGCCGTTGCCGCATGGTATGTTGATGATGTCATCACAGGAAAACGGTTCCAAGCAGAAGATCTGCGTGAACTTCTGGTCAAGCGTGGGCTTCTTGCTGGCAGTGAATTGTATGGCAGACTTCACAAGGCACTTGCCAACGATCCCCGTTTTGCATGGAGTGCAGACAATACCACCGTGACGATCAATTTGTAAATAGAAAACGAACGCCAGAAAATCTCTGGCGCATGAGAGGAATGAAAAGCCGCCGTGTACGGTTATGAATGGACGGAAGAGAACGGCATCTTCCGGCTGACGATCAATGCAAAAATTCAAAAAGAAATTCGCCCGGTATTCCATGAAGAATTGGACTTCTTCGGGATGGATCAATACTGGGATTATCCCAAAGACACAACTGCCCCCCTGCTTTGGGCAGAGGGTGTTCGCCGCTATGTTCTGAACGGTGTCTGTGTTGCTGAGGCGCAGGGAGGAGGCTTCTACACAAAACCGACGATCAAACGGTTGACAGAAGAACGTCTGAAACTCGTTCCCATCGACACAGATCGGCTCTATGAAGTCAACCGGCAAATTATGCTGAGTCTGGAGCAAAAGGCAGTCCAATTTATCCAAACACAGTATGAGCACTATCTTCCGTTAGGTTCTCATTCGTCTGTGCCTTTTCGGGCGGCAAGGACTCGCTGGTTCTTCTTGACTGATGACAAAAGCACTTGCTCCAAAGGATTATTATGTTGTGTTCAGTAATACCGGCATGGAACTTTCCGATACGTTAAAAACTTTTGTCGATGCGCAAAAACACTGGCCTGGTGTTCGTTTCAAAGAAGCAAAGTGCCATATGGATATGGAAGAATCTTGGAATGAATTTGGACCGCCAGCCAGTAAATTGCGCTGGTGCTGTTCTGTCCGAAAGTCCGTTCCCACATTGATGCTACTGTCCGAACTAACAGGAAAAGATACAAAAGCTGTTGTATTTGATGGCGTTCGAGCAGAGGAAAGTTTACGAAGATCAAAATATACAGAGGTTGGTGAGGGCGTTAAAAATATTCAGCAAGTCAACTGTCATGCGATTCTAAAGTGGTCATCGTCTGAGATTTTTGTATATGCGCTAAAGTATAATGTACTGTTAAATAACGCCTATCGACACGGTATCTATCGTGTCGGTTGCAAGGTATGCCCTATGTCTGCAAAATGGCAGGATTCTCTTATCTCTTTTAATTATCCTGATGAAGTCAAGAGCCAGTTGCGGATGCTCGAAGATATGACCCTTTTCGCAAAAGGAAAGATTGACAAAAAATACATTGAAGACGGCGGCTGGCAAGCGCGTGCTGGAGGAAAAATTCTCAAACAGGGCGAAAATAGAGTTTCGGAAGAAATAACAGCAACCTCCATCGTCTTCCGTATAAAGAACGCTCGTCAAAATTGGAATAGCGTTCTTCCATTTGGGGTATTCCTGTTGATGATGACGGAAAGCGAATTACCGTTAAAACGAAACATGGTAATTTTGAAATGAACTATCGGGAAGAAAATGGGCAGCAAATTGTATCAATAAGCCCATTTTTCAGCTGGATAGATTTGATATCTCGACATTACGCAGTATTGCCAATAAAACAGCTTACTGTGTAGGTTGCAAAGCGTGTACGCCACAGTGTCCTACTGGTGCATATCAGATTATTGATGGAAAGATTGTTATTCGCGCCAATCGCTGTGTTCACTGTTATAATTGCTGCACTTATACCGATAAAGGCTGTATGGTTGCAAAGTCGTTGTTTGTGAGAGGAGAAAACATGGAAAACCCGGATAAATACAGAAATTTTGGATTTCGACAGTCGTTTTATTCTCATTTTGTTGATACGGGAGTGGATTGCTTTGACTTGCCAGATCAAGATAAAGTTTTAGGCAAAGATCAGTATAAAGCATTAAAACAATGGGTTGCTGAATCTGGAATTTTGAAGATAGAGACGAAAGGTTCAAAGAAAGTTGTTTTGCCGGAGCTGACGGTGCTTGGAAACAAGCTCATCAATATTGGCGTCTATAACCCATTTGGATGGGCGGTCATGTGGGCTAATCTTGCGTATAACTCTATTGTCGTCAATGCATTTTGTCTTAATATTGGTGTTGGAGAAACCTTCAATAAGGATGATATTGTCGGCATTTTGAAATATGATAACTCTACCGCTTGTGATCATGCAGCGAACTCTCTGCTTTCAACATTTAGAGATTCTCCTATTGGTTCTTCTCTGATGCAGGGAATTCAGATTGATAAGGACTATTACCGTGCCGGATGGGAATATCCCCATGCGGTTGCTTTGCTGTATGCACTTTATCTCTATGCTGAGCATACCGGCCGTAAGAGCTTTACTTTCTCTGAGCTGGTCAATGCACACAGCAATCCGGATGCAAAGGGAATCTCTCCTGCGGATATCTACGGCATTGATGTGAAGAAGTTCCGCGAAGATGTGCAGGGCTTGGCAATCAGTTTCCCGAAGCACATCCGGGTTTCCTTTGTGGCAAATCTGGACAACATCATTCTGGAAGATTATTCTTCCGACGATATTATTGATCTGGCCGAGGAATAAAAAATCGAGAGGAGTTTGCGGTCATGGCATATAACAAGCAGTACAAGGACTTCCTTGAAATCAGCCCCAACTTCGAGTCGGTTGTGGACATTGATGCGGATAAGCGAAATCAAAACCTGTGGCGGGAATATATTGTTGGCGACGACATGGAAAATCTGGTGGATGTTCTATGTCAGTCGCTTGGCAATGAGGCCCCGGATGCCCGGAGATCGTTTTGGGTGCATGGCTCTTACGGCACTGGTAAAAGCTATGCAGCTATTTTTGTAAAGCACCTGCTGGAAGAAAAGCCGGAAGTAATCGACGAGTTCCTGTCGAAGTCTCTCGGCTGTCCAAATATCGCAATCGCTTTATGAAGTGCCGCAACAAGGGCGATTATCTGGTGATCTGGAAGACAGGCTGCACGGGCATCCGCACCGGCGACATGATGCTGGTGGAAGCTGAGCAGGCTGTCCGTGAAGCTCTGGTTGCTAAATTTGGCGATAAAGCGGATCTGGGTGGCGCATCGTTGATCAGTGCGGTGACCGATAGGTTGGATGATGCGTCCATCAACTGGGATCATGTGATTGAAAATACGATTCTGAGTGATGATTATTCTTCGGTGGAAGAACTGCGCGCTGCGGTTTCCTCTGGCAAGCTGTCTGCCATCCAGACGACTGCCATGGTTCTGCGGGACATGAAGTTTGGCCTGATTTCCAATCTGGACACGTTTGAAAATTGGCTGACAGAAGTCATTGATGCCAATGGTCTTGCCAAGAGTGGCATCTTCTTTATCTGGGATGAGTTCACCGAGTACGTTGCACATAGCGATGACCACACCATCATGCAACAGCTCTCTGAATTCTGCAAGGTCAAGCCGTTCTTTATGCTCTATGTTGTCCATCGTTCGGATGAGATGGTCGATAGCATGGGCATGGACCGCTATCAGATGATTACCAACCGCTTCCACACAGTAGAATTCCACATCAGTGCATCTGCTGCGCTGGACTGATTGCGGGTTCTATTGTTGTGCGCAACGGTATGCAGAACGCATGGGCTGATGAACGCAATCAGGTTGTCAACGATTTCAAGAAATTCCTGCCAGATCTGGTTGGTCTGGATGACAAGACCGGCGAAATGATCGACAAGCTGTGCCCCATCCACCCTATGACGATTCGGTTGCTTTCTCGTGTGGCGGAGAGCTTTGCTGCTGCGCAGCGTACCATGTTCCGCTTTATGAAGGATCAATCGAATTCTGACATTGGCTTTGTCGGATATATCAACCACTACGGCCCGGATGATGAAGCACGCTGGCTCACCCCGGAATGGCTGTGGGATTATTTCTTCACCCGCGAAAGCGACTTTAGCGATAAAGATACGAAAGTTGCACCTTATATCCAGCATTATGAGGAAAGCCTGCATCTTGTTGAAAGTGATGAGGATGCGCTGCGCCTGTTCAAAATCGTGATGCTGCTGCTTGCTGTTTCTTCCACCACCAAAGGCGCATATGGTGTGCGTCATATGCAGGGTGGCATTGCTGCAACGCTGGATTGTCTGGAAAACTGCGTGGCTGGCGTACTCAGCAAGGACAAGGTGCGTGATTTGCTTGCTACTTTGGAGGAAAGCAAGCTGGTACTTCAGGATCAGGCTGCCAATGGTACGATTCGGCTTCAGCTTCCGTTCAAGGGCGGCTCCGGCGATGCATTCCGGGTCAAGTTTGAAAATAACGACCGGAAATATTCTCGGTATCAGATGTTTGCCAAGGATGGCCGCTTCTCCAATGAGCTGGAAAAGAAGGTCTGGGACGAAAACGATGCAACCTTCAAACGCATGAAAATTGCTGTCTGCTGTGCAGAGACCAATTCTATCAATAATCGTCTTGCCGAGGTAAAGGCAGAACTGATAAAATCGCCCTATAAGCTGGGTTTGCTGATCGTCACGGTAAAGGATGATCCGCAGTATAGTGCGATTCAGAATACGCTGGCTCACGCTGCAGCCGATGCAAATGAACCACGGTTGACGATTGCTCTGCTCAAGACACCTCTCAGTGACGAGAACCGTAAAGCATGGCTGACGCAGCTCACCAAAATGGAGCTTGCTAACGAGAGCGGGCAGACTGCATCTGCGAATGGCTACAAACTGGAAAGCGAAAAAGTGATCAACACATGGACTGCACAGGCTACTGGCGGCGGAAAGCTCGTGGCATGGAATGGCACCAATGTGTTCAACAATCTCTATGGCACGGCAAATTTGCGCCATACCATCATTACACAGGTTCTGAACAATGTTTTCCCCTATGCCCCGGAACAGATCGTCAAAATGGTTACTGCTTATAAGCCTTGCAACGATGCTGCACCGGCAGCAGGTATTGCTCGTAAAGGCGCAACCACCCAGATGCAAAGCGTTTTGAACAGCATCTCTCCGGAAATTCTGCAATTTACGGAGATTGACGGAATAGCCAACGCTACGGGCGATAAAACCGTAACAGCTGTTTCTGCGCTCGCAAAGGTCATTCGTGATAAGATGGATTCCGGTCAGCGTGTGATTCTGAGCGACTTGTGGCGTGAACTGCAGGAGCCGCCATTTGGTTATTATAATACGATTGCCTGCGGCATCCTGCTTGGCCTGATCTTCTCCTGCTACAAAAACACAGCCTTCAGCTGGACGGATAGCGTCCAGAGTACGCACATTTTGAACGAACAAACTCTCAAGAGCATGATTCTGTCCATGTGCAAAGGTTCCCTCAACTCGGACTATCTATCTGCCGGCAGTATCACGTTCCAGCACTTCCGCGATTACGTTAAAGACATTATAAATTTGACCGATGCACAGGTTGCAACAGAAGCCGAATGTTGCCGTAATATGCGCGCCGCTATTACCCAGTCTGGCGCACCGTTCTGGGCATTGAAGTATCTCCCGGACGGAACGTATGGACCCAACACTGATAAAGCAAACACGATCATCGATGAAATGCAGCAGTTTATTTCGGCTGATATTGACCGTGAAGCTATTATGAACGATGTCCTTCTGAATTTCCAGAGTCGCGGAAAAGTCAAGGTTGCTATGCGAAAGGCATTTCAGGATAAGGCTGTCATGTCTACTGCATTCCGCAATTTCTTGTATTCTTCCTCCCCCGCACTGGCCGATGTTGCCACAACGCTTTCCATCCAGCCGGTGGATTTGAGTGATCGCCTGCATCTCAGCATGCAGGGTGAAATTTATACATGGACCGAGCAGCAAGTTGCGGATAAGCTGGCTGACATCGTGAATGAATATCAGTATCTGGTTGAGGTTGACCATGCATTAGGACAAAACTACCGCAATTTGGAAGATGCCCGCAAAGATTTGGCAAACCGTTTCAAGTATCAGCGTATTCCTTTCACCGCAGTTGAGGATATCCAGAAGCCCTGGTATCCTGCGTTAAAGGCTCTCCGTACACTATCTCTTGGAAAAGTCGCCCACCTGACCGCTGAGGAACGCGATGCGGATGCTGCCGCTCTGCGCAGCTATGGCAAGGCGGCAAACGACTTCCTGACCGACAGCAAACCCACACTTGCTGATATTCTGGATGCCCGTGATGTAAATTGTACCGCTGAGGAACTGGACGCTATTTATGCTGGCCTGAAAAACACGTTGTTTGATGCGACCCTCACCCAATTCAATCATCTACTGGATCAGCAGGTTGCTCGTATCGGACAAGCTCGCAATCGCATTAAGCTGAAGGCACTGTGGGAAAGCGTCACAGGAAAAGAATCTGTCAAGGCTTGGTGCGATTCTTTCTCGACACCTATTTTCTGGGTAATTCCAAAAGAGCTACGCAAACCGATTCACACGGTTATTGACCTTCAGAGCGGTATAACTACTCCTCGTGATACAGAGGTCATTGCTGCAATTGATGCTTTGCAGAATGAGAAAGCTCGTGTTTTGACGGATGTCCAAAAGGTATACGTCGCTCTTTATGAAACCGTTGGCTCTGAGTATGTTACCTATTTTAAGGTACATCGCCCAGAATTGCTTGCCAAGTTGAAGCTGTCCCACGGAAATGATATGAGTACTTGGGAAGCACCAGAACTCAGTCGGCTTCAATCTATGATGAAGTCGGCCATCCAACAGCAGGCTCGACAGGAAAAATTGCAGAATACTAAGAATGAAATTGCTGAAATGCCTGTAAGTCGTTTGCGTGAGAATATCGCCAGTTTTCTGGATAACCACCCTGAATACTGCGATGAGTTTCTAAAATAAGGAAAGGAGCAAAACTATGACGGTAGATCAAGTCATTGATACGTTGAAATTGGAAAAGCAGCAACGTGTGCCCAGCCGTTTTCCTTGTCGGGCTATCATGGTCGGAAATATTGCTGAATATTGCGATCTTCTGGAAAAGCTGAAAACAATTCCCAATGTGGAAGTGGTTCCTTCAGACGTGCTGTTTTCCTCTGCCGATGTGCTACCTGCCTATGACAGTCTTATGGATTCCCAATATAAAGACAAATGGTTGATTCTCCCGGCGTGAGCGAATACCTTCGGCTTTTTTCCAGAGGTGAGACTCAGCGTCAACGCTTTACAAAGCTCTGGCGTTATATGGGATATGGCTCTGATCTTGGTCGAATCATCATTCCTCTCTGGGGATGTAGGGCCCAATGGCATGATAAAGACCTTCACCTCGATGGTGATGAACGGCAGGAAGACTTTTTCTTTGACTGTACTACCGACATATCCGACCCACAAACCCTGAAAATTCTCGTTTTGTCAAAGCAATTTGACAAATATCAAAACACCCTTGTAAACGCAGCCAACAAAGTATTTTCTGGCATACGAAGCTGGTATGAATACTGGTCGAACCCGTCTGTACAGTATTCAGAGTATGTCCTAATCACCGGGAGATTGCGCGATATGCAATCTACGGCAGGAGATATCTCAGTTCATGTTTTACCAGATACATTGTCTTTTATCCGTGCTTATCTTCAGGGAGGAGAAGTATTAACTTCAGAAAACTGCCCGGATGAATCAGTCAATTTGTTATTTCCTTATGCGCTCCAAAAGGGAAATCTTGACGAAGCTATCCTCAACTGCCTGAATCTTGTTCATTTTCAAAATACAGATGTCATGGGAAAATGGGCAACGATGAATAACGGTCAAAAACAACTTGCCATGCTTTGGATGCAGTTACATCAGCAAGACGACTATCTCTCTTATTGCGTCCGCAAGGCAAAAAATGCAAATGATCTAGTAGATAATATTTATCATGACATTTTCTCTCTTCGTCTCCGGCATCCTGAATGGGAAAAAGAAAGTCAGGAGTTGATGTCTGCACTGAACCTGTCTAAAGATCCCGCATTTTTCAAGGCATTGGATGAAATCCCTGATTACAAGCTCCGGCTTTGCTATCTGACAGGAAATACTCAGGCTGAACGCATTTATCTGATTCATATGATTGGAGAATGGCTGAGGATGGATGCTCAACAGGCTTTGTCCTGCTCGGAGGTTCAGTCTGCTTATCCTGAGCTTTATGCTTATCTACAACACACTGAACTGTTTAAGGATAGTGACTCTGAGCGGTACTTTGATTCCTACAAGTCTTATAAACTTTCAAATCGCTTGCCGCAGGATGAGGATATTTATTTTTCAAACTTTGATATAAATTCTTATCCCTATCGCTATACGTTGCTTAGCGATTCGATAACAACGGACAGCGTTATTTTATGGATTGATGCACTTGGCGCCGAATGGCTTTCCTTGCTTTGCTGGACATTGCAAAAAGACAATAATGGTCAGATAAAATCCGTTGCTCTGGCACAGAGCTGCTTGCCAACGGAAACGGAATACAATGACCAGTGGAATAAAATGGATACGCCGCATGACAAACTTGATAAGTTGGACAAGTTGGCGCACCATGGCGTAATTGATGATCCAAGTTATTATGCCTGCATTCAAGAACAGTTTGCGTTCTTTTCCAAAGTCGTCGATAAGGTTGAGGAGCTGTTCCAAAAATACCATCGGGTAATTATTACGGGAGATCACGGAAGCAGTCGCCTTGCTGCGAGGTTTTTCCATGCAAGGGAGGGCTACCCTGCGCCAGCATCTTCTCAGGTGTGCAGTCATGGTCGATTTTGTATTTTTAATGGAGCTAAAATCATTGCTAGCTCCAATCAAGTGATCGCTAAAGACTCAGATGGAAATCAATATCTGATTTTCAAAAATTACGATCATTTTAAGCAGTCTGGCTTTGCCGCCGGCGGCGATGATGAAAATGCACAATACGGCGAACTTCATGGCGGCGCTTCACCTGAAGAGTTGCTTGTTCCTGTGGTTGTATTTGACAGCATCCACGAGCTACCACTTACTGCGACATGGAAAAAAGATTCTATCAAGTTTTCTATGAAAAAAGCCAAACCAGTTATTCTGTTCAATAAACCCGTTCAAAATGTTCAAGCTAGTCTTGGAAGTGTCGATGGTATCTGCACTCCTATAGACACAGTTGGTAAGGAATGGATGATAGTTTTTTCTGAAAACAAGGCTGAAGCCACAAAGAATTTTAAATACGATCCGATTATTATAGCCGATGGAAAAGTTGTCCATGTTCCATCACTGGAAATAAAGCCCGCTCTTGGGGGAGGAGATTTCGACCTTTAATGCGAGTAAAGAAAAAAGTATGTTGCGATTGTGGTAAGGTTCTAACAAAAGATGAGATTGCACTTTCTCAAAAATTGATTGACCTTGATACCGAAGATTTTTATTGTTTGCCATGCATGCAGAATATATCGGATGCTCCGAGGATGATCTGCACATTAAAATTCGAGAATTCAAAGAACAGGGATGCACCTTGTTTCTGTGAGAGGACGGCGATTGTATGTTGGAGGATAAAGTCAGAGAAATTTTCGCTGACATGGTTGTATTAAAAGATCCCCAAAGAAGCGAATATTTTTCCAACCTGAGCATTCCTTCTTATATGCGTGATTGGCTGGTTATGAAGTTCTCAGATGACAATGGAACCATCGATTACGAAAGTGTTGGACGATATATTAAACGTTATATTCCAAGTCGGGAAGATTTCGAGCAATACAAATTTCAAATGGTTAATGGCGACACCGTTCAATTTTTGGCTCGGGTTCGAGTCTCTGTTGATGTAAAAACAGGAAAAACAGTCTTTGAACTGCCTGATTTTGGTGGCTCTCGCGGTGGGGCAGGTGGTGTTGTAGCTTATGATGTCGCTGAGAAATGGCAAAACACCTTGCTGCGGGAAAGTGAAAATTGGGGCATCGTAACACTCTGCTGGATGATGGATGGAACTCCATCAAAACCGAAAGGTCTCATCACAATGATTGGCTACAAGCCATTCTGCCCTTACGATATAGATCTTGAGTTTTATCGTGATGCACGAAGCCAATTTTCTATTCATGAATGGATTGATGTCATTATCGAAGCGATTGACTACAATCCCGACGGGTACTTAGATGAGAATGGTGAGGTGAGCGAACGGAAAAAACTTTATTTTCTTCGTCGCCTTCTGCCATTCGTTGAAAAACGCGTTAATCTGATTGAACTTGCTCCAAAAGGCACCGGAAAAAGTTACGTGTTTGAAAAAATAAGCAAGCGTGGTTGGCTTATTAGTGGCGGTACTGTATCTCGCGCATCCTTGATTTACGACAATTCGAAAAAGACCGGTGGTCTTCTTACACGATTTGATTTTGTGGGGTTTGATGAAGTTCAGTCTATTACATTTGAACAACCCGGTCAAATTCAGCAGGCGCTCAAGCACTACATGGAATATGGCGAGATTAAAGGCTTTGATGCTTCGTTGTCTTCAGGTGCAGGTGTAATTGTTCTTGGAAATATTGATGCAGACCGATTTGACACAAATAAAAATATGGTTGCTAATATTAGTGAAGTGTTCGGGGAATCTGCAACATTGGATCGTTTCCATGGTTTTATTCCTGGATGGGAAATCCCTCGAATGACAACCGGTATGATTGCCAAGGGTTGGGCCATCAATACGGAATATTTTGCCGAAGTGATGCATGCCTTGCGAGATGATCTCACATATTCAGCTGTCGTTGATGCTATGATTGATTTTCCGTCAAACGCAGATAAACGCCATATGACCGCAATCAAGCGGTTATGTACCGCGTTTTTGAAACTTCTGTTTCCTCATGTACAAACTCCAAATGATATTGACCGTCAGGAATTTATTGACTATTGTCTAAATCCCGCTATTGAAATGCGCTCTGCGATCTATAAACAGCTCTGCATCATCGATGCCAAGGAATATGATGTTCCAAGCAAGCGCATCCCTGAGATTGTTTGCAAATAACAAAGGTGCTTACTCATGATTTATGCTGATAATGCAGCGACCACCCCGTTGGATCAGGATTCTTTTGAGGCAATGAAGCCATTTCTTCTTGAGCAGTATGGAAACGCCTCACAGCCATATTCTTTTGCCAGAGAACCACGAACTGCCTTGAAGTGGGCAAGAGAAACTATTGCTGACTGCATTGGGGCAAAACCCGAAGAAATCTATTTTACATCCGGCGGCACTGAAAGTGATAACTGGCTATAAAAAGTAGCTCTTTAAAACGCCCTATCTTGACTAGCCAAATTGAACACCATGCCATCCTAAATGCTTGTGCGGCAATGGAGCATCTTGGTGTAAATGTTCGATATCTTCCAGTGAATTGTCATGGAACGGTTCAAACTGAAACCTTAGAGGCTGCCATGGATTGTAAGCCCCGGTTGGTTTCAATTATGCTTGTCAATAATGAAATCGGGAGCATTGAACCCATAGCTTCTCTTGCAAACATTGCGCATAAATACGGTGCGCTGTTTCATACGGATGCAGTTCAGGCCGTTGGGCACATTCCGATTGATGTAAATGTCCTAGGCATTGATATGCTGTCTGCATCTGCTCATAAATTTAATGGTCCTAAAGGAATAGGCTTTATTTTCATAAAATCTGGTACGTCTCTCCATCCGTTTATGGATGGCGGTGCTCAAGAATCTGGGATGCGAGCCGGAACGGAAAATGTTGCCAGTATTGTTGGATTGGCTACTGCTCTAAAGAAGAACTGCCATGAAATGAAACAAAATCAAGAGAATTTGCTTCAAATCGAGCAAAAGTTTTTGAACGTTCTTGCCAATTCCAACCTTGACTTTGTTCGCAACGGTGATGTCAATCATATTCCAGGAAATGTAAGTATATCATTTCGTAATACATCCGGCGAAATGCTGCTCCATCGACTGGATTTGATGGGGATCTGTATTTCCACTGGGTCAGCCTGCGACAGCAAGCGTATCCAGACCTCGCACGTTTTAAAGGCAATTCATCTTCCCGATGAATATGCACGTGGTACGATTCGAGTTTCCTTTGGCAAGCAAAATACACTTGATGAAGCAACAACTATTGCTAATGCCATCATCAAGATTTTGAATTCAAGAACAGTGTAATATTTTCTTTCAGCTTTTTCATTCAGTTTCTGCAAGCAGTGCCTTTGTGCGTACAAAGGCCAGAAAACACGCACGGCATTGAAACTTTGCCGTGCGTGCTCTGTTTGTTGGGATGCAATCCCAAGCCCTGCGACCATCACGATTCCGTGATAGCTGCGCACTCCTACGACGCATCAAAAAAGCGTTTTACAAAAAAACGCGCAGCCTGCATCCGTCGGATGCGGTTCAAGGGTTTGGGATTTCCCAACAAGCATTTTGCAATGCGAAAATGGTCTTTGTATATACGAAGACACTGCTTGCTACGGCTATGAACGCCTTTTGAATTGCAAAACGATTTTTTAGTTGCTATACTGGGCTTATCAAATTTTTTCGGGAGGCTGCTACAGTGACCACACAGACAATGCAAATCGGAAACAGACCTTGCCGCATTTACGGCGGGGCTAATGCAGAATACTTGCTGCTCCAAATGACAGGTGAGCATGAGCTGCAAAGTATGGATTATGAAGTGGCGGCCATTGCTCAAAGCAGTCAGAATTTTCTGTTCGCAGCTATCCCGGTAAAAAGCTGGAACGATGCGCTTTCTCCGTGGAAAGCCCCTGCCGTGTGGGGAAAGCAAGGCTTCGGCGGCAAAGCTGGGGACACCCTGCGCTTTCTGACGGAGCAGGTCATTCCCACACTGGAGCAGCAGTTTCCTCTCCCGGAAAACGTCAAAATCATTCTGGGCGGCTACTCGCTGGCGGGATTGTTTGCGCTGTGGGCATCCACCCAGACCGATTTGTTCTACGGTGTCGCCGCCGCCTCGCCCTCTGTGTGGTTTCCGGCTGGATGGAGTTTGAACAGCAGCACCCGATGCAGGCACAGCGCATTTATCTGAGCCTTGGCGACAAGGAAGAGCGCACGAAAAACACCATCATGGCTGCGGTAGGGGATAATATCCGCACGCTGCACAGCCGGCTTACAGAGCGTGGCGCAGACTGCACCCTTGAATGGAACAGCGGTGGACACTTTAAGGACGCTGATTTGCGTACGGCAAAGGCACTTCAGTGGGTGATAGAGGAACGCACATGACCATTTTGATTAATGCAGATGGCTGCCCAGGGGTCAGTGATGTGATGAAGAACAAAACCAGCTGCCGCACTCTGCCGCTGATCCGTTTGAATCTGCGCCTCTGGCGGAGATGGTGGGCATTTGAACCCACTTTCCAAAACGCAGAAAAATCTGCCTTTTGGAGAGAATCGGGAGAGATTTTACGCCCTTTGGAGAGAACGGGCGAGAGAGATTCCGGGAGCCAGAATCCATCCATACAATATGTTGCTTCTGACGCTGACAAAATCAAAGCAGCAAAGGATGGATGAACATGAGAACTCTGTTATTAAACGATGTGAAAATGCCGACTATGAGATATTTCACTTCTATATACAAGATTTTAAAATACTTTTTCTTCAGAAGTTGACATATATAAAAAATTAGGTATAATTAACTATTAAAATGTGAGGTGATTTTATGCCTAACGAAGCACATGCTTGGCTCCTTGCAAAGCCAGTACGGTAAAAGCGACACTTGCAAGGAGTATTTATAGTCGCTAAAATATAGCTGGCTTTGCTACTTGACTTTATCAATCAAGGAGGAAGCCTGCATGAAATATATCAATGCACACGCAATTCTCCCTGATATGTTGGTCGAGGAACTGCAAAAGTATATTCAAGCGGGATATATCTATATTCCCGCTAAAGACGATCAGCATAAATCTTGGGGTGAATTGACTGGCTCTCGAAAGGAAATCGACAAACGCAATAAAGTCATTATAGAGAAATATCGGAATGGTGTTTCGGTTAATGAACTTGCCAACGAATATTGTCTTTCGATATATGCCATAAGAAAAATAATATATCAGAACTAAAAAAACAGAGGTTGCAGAAATGTAGCCTCTTTTTTATACACATTGTAACCGAAGTGTTTGGTGTGTTGAAAAGCAGCATTCTTTCCGATATGATTATATTGAACATCAGCTTGAAGCATTGTTGAAACCGAAATTGATTCGCAAAGGCAGTCAAACCAACCAGAGGTTAAGATAAGCAATATGTTTCAATTCCAAATTACTACACGCGTAATATAAAACTAAGGAGCAGAAAACATGGTGGAAAAACGATAGCAAATATTGTAGGCGAGTTAAAAAAGCATGATTTTATAAAAGGAATTGTGTTGGGCGGTTCAAGAGCGACGGGAACAGCAACAGAAAATTCCGATATTGATATAGGAATTTATTATGAAAAAGGGAAAGTTGATTTTGAAGAGTTAAACATTACCGCCCAACAATTAGACGATGCCCATAGAGAACATTTGATTTGCAGGGAGGGTGAATGGGGAAATTGGGTTAATTGCGGTGGATGGCTTGTTGTAAATAGTTTCCATGTGGACTTTATTTTAAGGGATATTGCACGGGTGAAAGAGTGCATCACGCAAACAGATAATGGAAATATAACCATGCATTATCAGACAGGGCATCCCCATGCCTATCTGAATGTAATGTACCGTGGCGAATTGGCATCATGTAAAGTCCTTTATTCGAAAGATAATGATTTCTCTAAATTAAAGGAATATGCCGAATGTTATCCTGACAGCTTGCAGAGTGCATTGATAGCTTTCTTCTTATTTGAGGCAAAATTTTCCTGTGACCTTGCCAAAAGCTACTCGCAGAATAATGATATATACTATATAGTCGGTCATTTATTCCGTTCTATATCAGCATTGAATCAAGTTTTGTTCGCTATGAATCAAACATATTGCTTAAATGAGAAAAAGGCGGTTCTACGGATTGAACGATTCTCTATTCGTCCTAAAGACTACTGTAATCGAATTAATGAGATTCTGACACTGACACCTGATAACTGCTTAATAAAAAAAAAATCAATAAATTAGAACAGCTTTGTTATGAGGTTAAGGAACTGGCAGATAGAGCCCGAAATGCAAACAGGAAAGTTTGATTGATGTAAAGGGACTACATATAACCGTTATCAAAGAGCCAGACGCAAAGACGCAGAGCCGATGAACTTGTGAGTAATCACAGGCATCGGCCCTTTCTTTTATATTTGGATAAGCCCACCGAATAAAAAAACGGTGCTTTGGTGGCTGTTCTGTCACGCCCGAATAAAAATATCACAGCCCTCTAAACCCGTTTGGTCTGCCCTGAGCGCCTTACTGCTTATCTGCGTAGATGAGATGGGGACATTGATTTCTCCGCACTATCTCACAGCATCATTTCCGAAGCTGCTTGAAAAGAACAATTTGCGCCACATTCGTTTCCACGACCTGCGTCATAGTTGTGCCAGCCTGATGGTGATGAACGGCGTATCCATGAAGCAGGTTCAGGAATGGCTGGGGCACAGCACCTTTTCTACCACCGCTGACATCTACGCACATCTCGATTACAAAAGCAAACAGGGGTCTGCTGGGGTCATTGCGAACCTTTTGGGAGAATCCAAACTCCCCAAGTAATTATGGATTTATCGTTCGCGTATAAAGCATACTGTGATAAGGCAAAAGCTGTCTTTCTCTGCTTGATGCAAAAGAAAAAGTCGCTGATCCGTTTGAACCTGCGACTTCTGGCGGAGATGGTGGGTATTCTCCCGCAGCTAAGCAACAGCCGCAGGGCTGATGCTTGCGGCCTGCGGGCCGCCGCCTGTTCTCATCCGCACCAT
>ENA-OQIR01000300-OQIR01000300.1-human-gut-metagenome-genome-assembly--contig:-NODE-300-length-22985-cov-1.908478_pt1 | contig 22985 bp, 27 predicted proteins | sample MGYA00242580_ERZ504745 | MGnify/ENA primary metagenome ERZ504745 (study PRJEB26092, sample SAMD00036214) | human gut metagenome | host: Homo sapiens | study: EMG produced TPA metagenomics assembly of...
GAAATGTACTTAGCAGAGCGGCCTTTCGCGCTGTGGCACCGTTTGTCGGCCGGAAGGAAAACCGTATCTCAAACAATTAATGGAGGTTATTTTGTGAGTTTAAATGAAAAAGAATAAAGCCAGGGGCGGCGAAGCCATCACTGGGATTAAGCGGCAGCCTGCCAGGAACCAGATTGGCAAACAGGCCGATCAGGCCCTGTCTACAGCGAGGGAGCCGATTTCCATGCCAGAGGGCGGCGCGGCGGCGGAGGCCAAGCTGTTTGAAAAGGTGACCGCGCGCAAGGAGCCCCAGCAGAGGAGAAAATCAACGGGCGCTAAAACCGCCGGAGGCGCGGCAAGGTCTGCGGCAAAGACGGCAGCGAAAAAAGAAGACCCAAAGACAGCGGGCAGGAAAAAAGAGAAGGCGGCGCCGGAAAAGAAAGGCGCGTCCAAGACCGCGGCGGAAACGAAAAAAGCGGGCAGAACAACTACCCGTACCGCCAAGCGGGGACAAAAAAAGTCCGCTAAGCCTTCGATTAAGGTGACGTTTCTCGGAGGCCTGAACGAAATCGGGAAAAACATTACCCTGTTTGAGTGCGGCAAGGATATGTTCCTGCTGGACTGCGGCATGACCTTCCCCGATGGAGATATGCTGGGCGTGGATCTGGTGATTCCGGATTTCTCCTATGTGGAGCGGAACAAGGAAAGAATTAAGGCCTGGTGATTACCCACGGCCATGAGGATCATATCGGCGCGATCCCTTACCTTCTGAAAACCTTTAACGTACCGGTTTACGGCACCCCTCTTACCATTGGCCTGGTGAGCGGCAAGCTGAAGGAGCATAACCTGCTTGGAAAGGCCAAGCTGAATACTGTAAGGCCCGGCGACCGGGTGAAGCTGGGCTGTATGGAGGTGGAGCTGATCCACGTAAATCACTCCATTCCCGACGCGGTGGCTGTGGCGATCCATTCCCCGGCGGGCACGGTGGTTCACACCGGCGACTTTAAGATCGACTGTACCCCGCCTCAGGGCGAGATGATCGATTTAGGACGGTTCGCCGAGCTGGGCAAGGAGGGCGTGCTGGCTCTGCTGTCCGAATCCACCAACGCGGAGCGCCCGGCTACACCATGACCGAGCGGAAGGTAGCCGATTCCTTTGAAAACCTGTTTTTAAAGGCGGAGAATAAGCGGATCATCGTGGCTTCCTTCGCCTCCAATATCAACCGGATCCAGCAGATCATCCACTGCGCCCAGCGCCACGGCAGAAAAGTAGCGTTTTCCGGCCGCAGTATGCTGAATTATGTGTCCATCGCCAACGAGCTTGGTTATATGGACGTTCCGGAAAGCGTAATCATAGATATCGATTTAATCAACCGTTACGCCAAGGATCAGATTGTGCTGATCACTACCGGCAGCCAGGGAGAGCCCATGTCGGCCCTGGCCCGGATGGCGACCTCCGACCACCGGAAGGTGGAGGTGGGGCCCGACGACTTTGTTATCATCTCCGCCCGGCCCATCCCCGGCAACGAAAAGACTGTGGGCAACGTGGTCAACGAGCTGATGAAGCGGGGCTGCGACGTGGTTTACGAGTCTATGTATGAGGTTCACGTCTCCGGCCATGCCTGTCAGGAGGAATTAAAGCTCATGCAGGGCCTGACCAAGCCGAAATATTTCATTCCGGTTCACGGCGAGCAGAAGCACCTGCATAAGCACGCCCAGCTGGCGGAAAGCATGGGGATTCCCAAGCAGAATATTTATATCGGGGATATCGGCGGCGTGGTGGAGATCAACGAGGACTTTATGCATCCGCTGGCGCCGGTGCCCGCCGGCCGCGTCCTGGTGGACGGCTTAGGCGTGGGAGACGTTGGCAGCATTGTGCTTCGGGACCGGAAGCATCTGGGCCAGGACGGACTGATCGTGGTGGTGGCCACCATCGATTCCAGCGACGGCCATGTGATTTCCGGCCCGGATATTGTATCCCGCGGCTTTGTCTACGTGCGGGAGTCGGAGCCCCTGATGGATGACATTAAGCAGAAGATCGTTTCTGTGTTTGAAAGCTGCGCCGACCATAAAGTCCACGAATGGGGCGTGATCAAGAATAAAGTGAAAGATGATTTAGGAAAGCTTTTGTATGACCGGACCAGGCGGACCCCGATGATTTTGCCGATCATTATGGAGTCTAAGCCGGGGAAAGGGGAATATGCCTCCAGCGTGGCTTTGAAGCCGCTGCGCGGCGAAAAGCCATCGGGGCAGGTTCTCCCCCGGCGGCTTCCCGCAGCCCTGTGGGAAGCCGCTTTGCGACTACGCTCTGGAAAGGAGGGCGACGCTTTTGAAAAAGAGAAGGGTATGGGCGGCATCTCCATATTATCTGATTATCACCGCGGCTATGGTGGTTATGACATTTATCAGCTATTTTACTGCCAGCCGCAGTGTGTTTTATCTGTTTGCCGCCCTGACCTTAGTCTCCGGCGGGGTGGTGCTGATCACTGTGATCCGATTCCGCTCCTACGCTCAGACCGTGCTCCGCAGCGCGTTCAAATCCTTTGACAGGGATCAGGAAAGCTATCTTTCCAAGCTGTCGTTCCCAGTGGCGATCACGGGAAAATATGACGAGCTGGTTTGGGGCAACAGCCTGTTCAAGGAGATGCTCTGTGAAAATAAGGACTGTGTCGGGGAAAGCATCACCGCCTTTACCTCCGGCGTCCGGCTCCAGGACATCGTGAAGGGCAACGGCACAAATATCACCCACAACGGGCTGAAATACACGGTTTACGCGGTGAAGCTGAGAACCAGCTGTATTTTATATTTTATTGAGGACACCTACTTTAAGGACACCGTAAGAGAATTTCTGGACAGCCGCCCGGCGGTGGCTACCATTATGTTCGATAACCGGGAGGAGCTGCTGAAGGACGCCAGCGACGGTCAGGGCACCCAGCTGGTGGCATGGTGGAAAAAACTCTGCAAAAGTGGGTTTCCTCCACCAGCGGCTTTTATAAAAAGCTCAGCGGCGGCCGTTACCTGATGGTGATGGAGGAGCGGCACCTGCGGCGGTTTGTGGAAGAAAAATTCAGCATTTTAGATGCGATCAGAAATATCAAGCTGGATGAGCACCGGTACGCTACGATTTCCATCGGCGTGGGCCGGGGCGGCAAAAGCTTGGCTGAGGATGAGAATTGGTCCCGGAAAGCCCTGGATATGGCCCTGGGCCGGGGCGGCGACCAGGTGGCGATTAAAACGGGAACACTTTCGAGTTTTTCGGCGGCGTTTCCAAGGGCGTGGAGCGTCACGACAAGGTGCGCTCCCGAGTTATCGCCCTGACCCTAGCGGATAATATCAAAAACAGCGACTGCGTGTTCGTTATGGGACACCAGTTTTCCGACCTTGACAGCGTGGGAGCCTCCATTGGCCTATGGAGCGCTATTACCAAGGGGCAGGAGAAGCCCTGTTATGTGGTGCTGAACCGGGAGCAGACCCTGGCGGGGGCCTGGTGGAGACCGTCGAGAAGGCGGGCAACACCGGAATGTTTTTATCTCCCCGGGAGGCCCTTTCCCTGATTACGGACCGTTCCCTTCTGATTATCGTGGACACCCATTCCGAGAGCTTTGTGGAAAGCCGGGATCTGTACAAATACAGCAAGCGGACTGTGGTTATCGACCACCACCGCATGATGGTGAAGCATATCGAGAACGCCATTATTTTTTATCACGAGCCTTACGCCAGCTCGGCATCCGAAATGGTGACGGAGCTGGTTCAGTATCTGGGAGAAAACGCCATCGGCAGGCTGGAGCTGACGCCCTGCTTGCCGGCATTACCCTGGATACTAAGAATTTTGTGCTGAAAACCGGTGTGCGGACCTTTGAGGCGGCGGCGTTTCTGAGAAGAAAGGGCGCCGATACGGTGGAGGTCAAACGGCTGTTTTCCAACTCCATCGATACCTACCGGGCGAAATACCAGCTGGTTTCCAACGCGGAAATCTATAACAGCTGCGCCGTTACCGCGGCGGACGAGGATTGTCCGGATATCCGGATCGCGTCGGCTCAGGCGGCGGATGAGCTGCTGGGAGTCCAGGGGGTCAACGCCTCCTTCGTCTTATACTCGTCGGCGGGCACAGTGAATATTTCCGCCCGTTCCTTGGGCGCCGTAAACGTCCAGGTGGTGATGGAAAAGCTGGGCGGAGGAGGCCATCAGACCATGGCGGGCGCCCAGCTCAAGGATACCACCGTCACGGCGGTGAGGGAGCGGCTGATTGAGATTTTGAACGAAACCCAAATACATAAGGAAAATTTATAAGCGCAGGAGTGAGTATTATGAAAGTGATTTTATTGGCCGACGTTAAGGGCGCCGGAAAAAAGGGCGAGCTGGTCAACGCGTCTGACGCTATGCCAGGAACTACCTGATTCCCAGAAAGCTTGCCAAGGAGCTAACGCCCAGGCGATGAACGAGCTGAAAAATGCCGAGGCTCTAAGCAGCACAGGATCGAGGTGGAGAAGGCGAACGCCAGCGAGGCGGCGAAAAAATCGATGAAAAGACCATCAAAATGACCGCGAGGCCGGCCAGGGCGGCCGGCTGTTCGGCTCCGTTACCGCCAAGGAAATTGCCGAGGAGCTGAAAAAGCAGTACGGCGTGGATGTGGATAAGCGGAAAATCGAGCTGGACGGGGACATCAAGGCGTTCGGCACCTACCGCTGCGAGGTCAAGCTTTACACCGGCATCAGCGCCAAGGTGTATGTGGTGGTGACGGAGGCCTAAGGCTTCCGCGGGCCGAATGGGACGGATAGGAGATATCCGTCCTTTTCCATCAAAGAGAGGAGGAGAGCGCATGGCTGATATTTCAGTGACCTCCGGCTACGACGGGCTGAACCTGCCCTACAGCCCGGAGGCGGAGCAGTCTGTTTTGGGAGCGGTCCTGCTGGATTCCTCCTGCTTGGACCGAATCGCGGAGATCCTTCCGAGGGCCGAATACTTCCACCTGGCCAACCACCGGATGATTTACGACGCTATGCTGGAAATGTTCACCCTGGGCCAGCCGGTGGATTTCGTCACCGTGCTGGACAAGCTGAAGCAGAACCCGGCCTTTGACAGGTGAATGGGAAAACCTATCTTTTGCAGCTGGCTCAGATCGTGCCTTCGGTTTCCAATGTGGAAACCTACGCGGGCATCGTCCGGGATAAATACGACATCCGCACTCTGATCACTACCGCCAGGGATATCCTGGAGGAGGCCTCTGAGGGAGGAGACGACGCGGCCACCCTGCTGGATTCGGCGGAGCAGCGGATTTTTGATATCCGCCGGGGAAAAAATATGCAGGGCTTGCAGAGGATCAACGAGGTTATTATCGAGACCTTTGACCGGCTGGACCTTCTCAATTCCCCGGACAGCGACCAGTTTAAGAGCATTTCCACCGGGATCCGGGATTTGGATGAAACCATCACCGGCCTGAACCGTTCCGACCTGATTCTGCTGGCGGCCCGTCCCGGTATGGGAAAAACCAGCTTCGCACTGAATATCGCTAACCACGTGGCGGTGAAGGAAAAAAAGAGGGTAGCCTTTTTCTCGCTGGAAATGACCAAGGAGCAGCTGGCCTCCCGTATGCTTTCCACCGAGGCGAGGTAGGCGGCACTAAGCTGCGGACCGGCAAGCTCACCGAGGACGAATGGGTCCGGCTTATCGAGGCGGGGGACATTCTCTCGAAGACCCAGATTTATTTTGACGATACCCCCGGCATCACTGTGCCGGAGATGAAAGCTAAGCTGCGCCGGCTGAAGGACGTGGATCTGGTAATTATCGACTATTTGCAGCTGATGTCCGGTGCCAAGCGGATTGACAACCGGGTGCAGGAAATTTCTGAGATTACCCGAAATTTGAAGATTATGGCCAAGGAGATCAACGTGCCGGTAATCACCCTGTCCCAGCTGTCCCGTGCCAGCGAGCAGCGTACGGAGCACCGCCCGGTGCTTTCCGACCTGAGAGATTCCGGATCTATCGAGCAGGACGCGGATATCGTTTTGTTTCTGTACCGCCCGGATTACTACAATACCGACGACGCGCCCAGCGACGATAAAAACAGCGGCGAATGCATTGTGGCGAAAAACCGCCACGGCGAGGCGAGGACTGTCCAGCTTCATTGGCAGGGCGAGTTTATGCGTTTTACCGCTATGGAGGGCGGCCGCAGTGATTACTAAGGTTTTGAAGACCATTGAGGCCTATCAAATGCTTTCTCCCGATTCCGCCGTGGTGGCCGGGGTTTCCGGGGGAGCCGATTCCATGGCGCTTCTTCACGTTTTGCAGAGCCGGCGAAAGGACTGGCCGGAGCTGAAGGTGACGGCGGCCCATGTAAACCACTGCCTGCGGGGAGCGGAGGCGGACCGGGATGAGGAACACGTAAGGCGGTACTGTCAAAGAGAGGGCATCCCTCTGGAGGTGCTGAAAATCGATGTCCGGGAGGAGGCCGCGAAGCGTAAGCTGGGGTTGGAAGCCTGCGGCAGAGCCGTACGCTACGAGTTTTCCGGCGGCTGGCCGGGGAAAACGGAGTGATCGCCACGGCCCACACCCTTTCCGATTTGGCGGAGACGGTGCTGCTCCACCTGACCCGGGGAACCGGCTCAAGGGGCTGTGCGGGATTCCGCCGGTGCGGGAGAACATCGTCAGGCCTCTGATCGACTGCAGCCGGCGGGAAATCGAGGATTACTGCCGGGAGCATAAAATCCCTTATGTCACCGACAGCACCAATTTGGAAGCCAGGTATTCCAGGAATAAGGTGCGCCTTCAGGTGCTTCCGGCCCTGAAGGAGATCAATCCAGCCTTCGAGGAGGCCGTGGGCCGTATGGCCCAAAGCCTGCGGGAAGACGACGGCTGCCTTTGTGAGGAAGCCCGGGAGCTTCTGGGCCGGGCGGCGCTGGAAAAGGGCGGATGGAGCTGTTCTGTTCTTTCACGGGGCAGAAAGCCGGTGAGAATCCGGGCGATCCGTCTTTTGCAGGGCGCTTCCAGGCCGGAGGCCCGGCATTTGGAGGAGATCGACCGGATCATACTGGCCGGCCAGGGGGGCGTCAGCGTGCCGGGAGGGCTGGATTTTCACGCAAACCGTGGCGTTCTGAGAACCGTGCCCCATAAAAAGAGAAAAATTCCCCAGTAAATTCACAAATTGTTATTCAATAATTTCGTTTAGTGTGTACAATAAGCCGAAAGGCTGACTTCAAAAAGGGCAGAGGAGTTATGGACATGAAGTGTGAAAATGTAGAACGGATCTTATTGAGCCGTGAGGACCTGGATCGGATTACCAAAAATTTGGGGCAACAAATCACCAAGGACTATCAGGGCAAAAAGCTTTTGATGGTGGGAATCTTAAAGGGCTGCTTTATGTTTATGGCGGATCTGATGCGGTATGTGGAGCTGCCCTGCCAAATGGACTTTATGATCTGCTCCAGCTATGGGGCGGGCACCGAGTCCAGCGGCCAAATTAAAATAGTCAAGGATTTATCCGTTCCTATCCAGGACTGCCATGTCCTGATTGTGGAGGATATTATCGATAGCGGCAACACCTTGTGTTATGTGAAAAACCTGCTCAAAGAGAGAGGCTGTAAAAGCATTAAGCTTTGCACTCTGTTTGACAAGCCTTCCCGCAGGGAAGCGCCTGTTTACGCTGATTACATAGGCTATGAGGTAGCCAATGAATTTATCGTAGGCTATGGGTTGGATTTCAACGAGCGTTACCGCAATTTGCCTTATGTGGGAGTTTTGAAGCCGGAAGCCTATCAACTCTAATGGATAGAATAGCCTGTTTCCGGTAATTTTAAAGGTGAAGGAGTGGTTCCTCATTGGAAAATAAAAAAAGTTGGCGCAGCTTACTGCTGTATCTGGGCATCCCTATTGTCATTATCATTATTATCGTGATGGTCATCGGGAACATGCCCCAGAAAACCATGAAATATTCTGAAATCCTCAATTACTTCGAGACGCAGCAGGTAACGGAATTCGACCTGGATTTAGGCTCCGGCGCCATGGTCCTCACCCTCAGCGACGGTGACGAAAGCAAAAAGAAAGAGCCGACCCAGATTCAGTATTCGGTTCCGAATGTTACGATCCTGTATGAAGATATTAAGCCTTATATCGAAGAATACAACAAGGACCATCCCGACGCCAAGATGGTGTATAACTATCAGCGGCCCAGAGATAATTCCTGGCTGACCGCTTTGCTTCCCACCGTCCTTTTGTTCGCGGGAATCGGCGTTTTCTATTGGATCTTTATGAAAAAGTTTGCCGCTATGGGTATGGGCGGCGACTCCAAGCAGATGAATTTCGGCAAGGCGAAAATCAAGGATATGAACGACGAGAAGCGCAAGACCACCTTTGCCGATGTGGCCGGCGCGGATGAGGAAAAGGAAGAGCTCAGAGAGATCGTGGAGTTTCTGAAGAACCCTAAACGGTTTAATGAGCTGGGCGCCAGAATTCCCAAGGGCGTTTTGCTGGTGGGCCCTCCCGGAACAGGTAAAACCCTGCTGGCTAGGGCGGTAGCCGGAGAGGCCGGCGTGCCCTTCTTCTCTATTTCCGGTTCCGACTTTGTGGAAATGTTCGTAGGTGTCGGCGCCTCCCGTGTGAGAGATCTGTTCGACCAGGCGAAGAAAATTCCCCCTGCATTATCTTTATCGATGAGATCGACGCGGTGGGACGTCAGCGCGGCGCAGGCTTAGGCGGAGGCCACGACGAAAGAGAACAGACCCTGAACCAATTGCTGGTGGAAATGGACGGCTTCGGCGCCAACGAGGGCGTCATTATGATCGCCGCCACCAACCGTCCCGATATCTTGGATCCTGCCCTGATGCGTCCCGGACGTTTCGACCGCCAGGTTATGGTAGGTGCGCCGGATATCAAGGAAGAGAAGAAATCCTGAAGGTCCACGCGAAGGGAAAGCCCCTGGCGCCGGACGTGAATCTAAAGACGATCGCGGCCTCTACCGCCGGCTTTGTAGGCGCGGATTTGGAAAATCTGCTGAACGAAGCGGCTTTGCTGGCGGCACGCAAGAACTTAAAGGCCATCACCCAGACCGAGATCGAGGAGGCCACCATTAAGGTGGTGGTAGGCACTGAGAAGAAGTCCAGAGTCATGACGGAAAAGGAAAAGACTCTGACCGCTTATCATGAGGGCGGCCATGCCGTCGCGACCTATTACTGTTCCACCCAAGACCCGGTGCATCAGATTTCCATTATTCCCCGCGGTATGGCCGGCGGTTACACCATGAGCATTCCCATTGAGGATCGGAACTACCGCTCCCGTAAGGAGATGGAGGAAAACATTGTCACCTTGCTGGGCGGGCGTGTGGCGGAGGCCTTGGTGCTGGGAGATATTTCCACCGGCGCTTCCAACGATATTGAGCGCGCCACCCAGATCGCCCGGGCTATGGTGACAAAATACGGCATGAGCGAGCGTCTTGGGCCGATCTGCTATGCTCAGACAACAACGAGGTGTTTATCGGCCGGGATATGGGCCACATGAAAAATTATTCTGAAAAGATCGCTGCGGAAATCGACGAGGAGATTCAGAAAATTGTGGGCCGCGGCTATCAGAAAACGGAGCAGCTGTTAAGCGAGCACATGGATAAGCTCCATAAGGTAGCCCAATTCCTGTTTGTCAATGAAAAGATGAGCGGCGCCGAATTAAGGAGCTGATGGAGGCTCCCGCTCCGGAAAAGCTGGAGGAGCCCGATCCGCAGCCGCTGCCTGGTGAGTCTGAGAAAGAAGAGGCTTCAGCGCAGGAGGAACGGACGGAGGAAGCTCCGGCAGAAGGAACAAAAGAATAAGGATAAAATTCAGGGGATGGAACGGGATTTTCCCAGCCTGCCGCGATACGGGGCTGGGAAAAACCAGCCATCCCCTCGCTTTTGCGGTTTTTCCCTTCAAGCCCGGCAGCCTTGCCGGGCTTCTGCTGAGCCCGGCGGCTCCCAGAGGAAAAGGATCCGCGGCGGATCAGCCGTCCTGTCAAGCACTTATTCCTAAAAGTGTAAAGAGGCAGGATAATCAATTGTCTCTTGATGGGCAAAGGGGATAAAGCAAAAGCGGATTTTGAAAAAAGGCGGAAGGGACAAGGCGGACGGAGATGAAACGCCTTGTCCGCTGCGGCGGCGCCATGAAGCCAGACCGTGCGCCGGTTCGGCCGGGAGGCGTGGAAGACGGGAGGATAGGCGTTTTCCGCTTTTTTCGGGGAGCGTCCGCTCCTAGATCTTGATTTTGCTTGACATTGAGACCCAAAATAAGGTAATGTATAATTTGTATGAGATTTTGAAAGAATCCTTTTCAGAGGTTTGTATGCATATAGGAGGGCGCGTATGGCGAAGAAGGCAGTGGAATATGGGAACGAAAGTATTTCGTCCCTAAAAGGCGCGGACCGGGTCCGGAAACGTCCGGCGGTCATTTTCGGCTCCGACGGCATTGAGGGATGCCAGCACTCGATTTTTGAGATCCTCTCCAATTCGATTGACGAGGCGAGAGAGGGCTTTGGGCGGGAGATCGTGCTGACCCGGTTTGAGGACGGCTCCATTGAGGTGGAGGATCACGGGAGAGGTATTCCGGTGGACTACAATAAAAACGAGGACCGGTACAACTGGGAGCTGGTGTTCTGCGAGCTGTACGCCGGCGGCAAATATAACAACGCTTCCGCGGAAAGCTACGAGTATTCCCTGGGCCTGAACGGCCTGGCTTGTGCTCTACCCAGTACGCATCGGAATATATGGATGTGGATATCCGCCGGGATGGCTCCGGTACACGCTCCATTTCGAGCATGGGGAAAACGTGGGCGGACTCCACAAGGAGCCTTACGCGAAAAAGGACACCGGCTCTAAAATCAAATGGAAGCCGGACCTTCAGGTTTTCACCGATATTGACGTGCCGGTAGCTTATTTTCTGGATATGATCAAACGCCAGGCTATTGTCAACGCGGGAGTCAAATTCGTGTTCCGCAACCAGGCAGGCCGGAGCTTTGAGGAGACGGTTTTTAATTATCAGGACGGGATCACCGACCATGTGAAGGAGCTGGCGGGGGAGGACGCCCTGACCCCGGTGCAGAGCTGGCAGGCGGAAAAAAAGGTGAGGGACCGGGCGGACAAACCAGAGTACAAATGCAAAATCAACGTGGCCCTGACCTTTTCCAATAAGATCAGCATAGCGGAATATTATCACAACTCCAGCTGGCTGGAGCACGGCGCGCGCCGGAAAAGGCAGTGCGAAACGCCTTTGTTTACCAAATCGACAGCTATTTGAAGCAGACGGGAAAATACAATAAAAATGAGAGCAAAATCACCTTTGCGACGTAGAGGACTGTCTGGTGATCGTGATATCCAGCTTTTCCAGCGTCACCTCCTATGAAAATCAGACGAAAAAGGCTATCACCAATAAGGGAATCCAGGAGGCAATGGTGGAGATGCTCCGGCATCAGCTGGAGATCTATTTTATCGAGAACCCTCTGGACGCGGACAAGATTGCCGGCCAGGTGCTGATCAATAAGCGCAGCCGCGAGGATGCGGAAAAAACCAGACTGAACCTGAAGAAGAAGCTGACCAGCAACATGGATATTACCAGCCGGGTGGCCAAATTTGTGGATTGCCGCAGCAAGGACGTAAATCTTCGGGAGCTTTTCATTGTGGAGGGTGATTCCGCTCTTGGCGCCTGCAAGCAGGCCCGGGATCCGGATTTCCAGGCGATCATTCCCATACGGGGTAAAATTTTAAACTGCTTAAAGGCGGACTACGATAAGATTTTTAAAAACGACATTATCACCGATCTGATTAAGGTGCTGGGCTGCGGCGTTCAGGTAAAAAGCAAGGCCAACAAGGAGCTGGCCTCCTTTGACCTGAATCAGCTTCGCTGGAGCAAGGTGATCCTGTGCACCGACGCCGACGTGGACGGCTTCCAGATCCGTACCTTACTGCTGACTATGATCTATCGGCTGACCCCCGCGCTTATTGAGGCGGGTAAAGTGTTTATTGCGGAATCTCCCTTGTATGAGATTACCTCGAAAACCGACACCTATTTTGCCTATACGGAAGCGGAAAAGCAAAAATTTCTGGATCAGCTGGAGGCTGAGGGAGGCAGGTTCACCATTCAGCGCTCCAAGGGACTGGGTGAGAATGAGCCGGATATGATGAACCTGACCACCATGAATCCCCAAACCCGCCGGCTGATCAAGGTGATGCCTACGGATATGGAAAAAACTGTCGAGATGTTCGACTTGCTGCTGGGGGACAACCTAAGCGGCCGAAAGGACTACATCGCGGAAAACGGACACTTATATTTGGATGTGGCGGATGTTTCGTAACCGGCTTTCTCCCGCGGAAGCCGCCCAGGGCTTGGCTTCTGTTTTTAATATTTTAATTTTAAAACGCAGGCGGATTGCTGAGCCGGCGCGCCTGGGCCGGGAGAGGCGATTGCCGCGGGCCTGGATGGCGCAGGGGAAATCTGCGTCCGGAAAAGTGCCTGCCAGCCGCTCTTCTCCTATTGCTTTTCCGCTCAAACCGGCGGCAAGGCGCTTGGATCAGGCTGGCCGCTGTTCGGGAGAGCCGAACAGCGCGGCGGGATTTTTTCCCGCGGGGAAGCGGCAGCTGGATATTTTAGCGGCGCCGTAAGCCGCCCTGTGTATGGCGCGGGACCGGCAATGCTTTATCCAGCTTCCCGATGACTGCCCGTTCTCTCTTTTCAGCCGCTTTCCGGCACATTTGCATTTTTATTTCAGCCTGGCAGAGCAGTTTTGAATCATAATGAACCATAGGAACGACATTTTAAGCGGAGATGATGACGTGGCTCCAAGAAAAAAGAAGACTGCCCCTAAGCCCCTGCCTCAAACCCATGGGGTGATCGAAGGGGCTGGGTCGGTAGTGGAACAAGAGATCGACATACCCTCGAAACCAACTATATGCCTACGCCATGAGCGTAATTTTATCCCGTGCCCTGCCGGAGATCGACGGGTTTAAGCCGTCGCACCGGAAATTGTTATACACAATGTATAAAATGGGGTTATTAAACTCTGGGAGAACAAAATCCGCCAACATTGTGGGACAGACCATGAAATTGAATCCCCATGGAGAGGGCGCCATTTATGATACCATGGTGCGCCTGAGCCGGGGCTACGAGGCCCTGCTGCATCCCTTTGTGGACAGCAAGGGAAACTTCGGTAAATTTTATTCCCGGGATATGGCCTGGGCTGCCTCTCGTTACACGGAGCGAAGCTGGACGCCATCGCCCAGGAGCTGTTCCGGGACATCGATAAGGACACCGTGGATTTTGTGGACAACTACGACAATACCATGAAGGAGCCGTCCCTGCTGCCGGCCACTTTCCCCACGGTGCTTGTCAACGCCAATACCGGCATCGCTGTGGGTATGGCAAGCTCGATCTGCCCCTTTAACTTAAAGGAGGTCTGCGAGACTACCATCGGCTTGATACGAGATCCGGACTTGACGTGATGTCCACCCTGCTGCGCCGGATTTCCCCGGCGGCGGACAGATTATCTGCGACCGGAACGCCTTAAAGCAGGTGTACGCCACCGGCCGCGGCGGCATCAAGGTGCGGGCGCGGTATTCCTACGACCAGTCCGCTAACTGCATAGACGTGACCAGCATCCCTCCTACGACCACCTGCGAGGCCATCATCGAGAAAATCATCGAACTGGTAAAGCAGGGCAAGCTGAAGGAGATTGCGGATATCCGGGATGAAACCGGGCTGGACGGCTTGAAAATCACCATTGATTTGAAGCGGAGCGTGGATCCGGAAAGCTGATGCTGAAGCTTTTCCGCATGACGCCTCTGGAGGATACCTTCTCCTGCAACTTTAACGTGCTGATCGCCGGAGTGCCCAGAGTACTGGGAATCCGGGAGCTTCTCGGTGAATGGATCGCTTTCCGTATCGAATGCGTCCGCCGCAGGACTTATTTTGACCTGCAGAAGAAGAAGGACAAACTCCATCTGCTGAAGGGGCTGAAACGGATTCTTCTGGATATCGACAAGGCGGTAAGGATCGTCCGGGAAACCGAGGAAGAGTCCGAGGTGGTTCCCAATCTGATGATCGGATTCGGCATCGACGAAATCCAGGCAGAGTTCGTGGCAGAGATCAAGCTGCGCCATTTGAACCGGGAGTATATTTTAAAGCGCACCCAGGAAACCGAGCAGCTGGAGACGGAGATCGCCGAGCTGCAGGCTGTCATGGACAGCAAAAGCAAGGTCAAGGCATTATTGTCAGCGAGCTGAACGACGTGATAAAAAAATACGGCAGACCCAGAAAGAGTATGCTGGTTTATCCCGGCGAGATCCAGGAATATGAGCCGGAGGATGATATTCCGGATTATCCTGTGACATTATTCTTCACCAAGGAGGGCTACTTTAAAAAGATTACGCCCCAGTCTCTGCGGATGAGCGGGGAGCAGAAGCTGAAGGAGGAGGATTCCATCGTGCAGACGGTGGAGGCGACCAATAACACAGAGCTTTTGTTCTTTACCGACCGGTGTCAGGTGTATAAAACCAGGGCCAGCGAATTCGCGGATACGAAGGCCAGCGTTTTAGGCGACTTTGTAGCCGCCAAGCTCGGCTTTGACGAGGGAGAGTCAGCCGTCGCTATGATCGTCACCACCGATTATAAGGGCTGTCTGCTGTTTTTCTTCGAAAACGGAAAGCTTGCTAAGGTGCCGCTGGACTCCTATGCCACCAAAACCAACCGTAAGCGGCTCGCCAACGCGTATTCTGAGAAATCGCCCCTATGCAGGGTTTACCATATCCAGGAGGACCAGGAATTTCTGCTGACCTCCTCCTCGGGAAGGATGCTTTTGGTTCATACCGGCGCTGTAGCGGAAAAAGCCACCCGGAATACCCAGGGCGTAGCGGTGATGACCCAAAGAAAGGGCCATCGACTGCTGAACGTGGAGCCTTTTAAGGAGGATATGCTGAAGAAGCCGGCCAGGTACCGGACGAAATCTCTGCCGGCGATGGGTCGATGCCAGCACCGGAGGAAACCCAGGGAGAGCAGATGAAGCTTTCCTAGCATAGGAAAGCGCGGCATTGGAACAGCGGTAACAGCTTTTGCGCCGGCCGCGCGGGTTTGGCCGTGCGAAGCGTCTTGTCCCGTGGTTCGGTTCCGGCTTTCCGCCGGGAAGGTTGAGCCTCCCTAATTCATAACAATTCCACGGTGTTTTCGGTTAAACACAGAGCGCGGCCGGATTCTGAGGACGCAATAAAAACCACGATTCGCCTGAGCAACAGGCAAATCCGTGGCGTTACTCCTAAAACGGCAAACGCATTTCGCTTTAAGAGCTTGCTATTAGTATTACGGCCCACAGCGTTTTTATCCATAAAATAAAAATTCTTTTTCAGGCAAGTCCCGCAATTTGAAAATAAGCCTTGCAAAACCTCGTAGGAAGTGTTATACTAATCTAGTATCAGTTTCAATGACTTTCGGAGGTGTTATTCCTTGTCAACGATTGAGTGGGTATTTGGCATTATTCTTGCCATTTTCGCCATTGCCATTATCATTGTGGTGCTTTTACAAGAAGGCCATCAAAAGGATTTGGGTACCGTAACCGGCGGCGCGGATACGTTTTTCGATAAGAACCAGGCCCGGTCTATTGACGCGTTCTTGGCCCGGTGGACCAAGGTTATCGCGGTTGGCTTTTTTATTTTGGCAATCGTGATTAATGTTATCAGCTTTTTCAGCACAAAGGCTGGCTGAGAAGAAGGAAAAAACCCCGCAGTGATGCGGGGCTTTTTTTATGCGCCTTGGCGGGAGAGGCACGGCGCGGCACTGGAAAGAAAAAGGGACGGGCAGAAAGCGGAGAAACTAAAAACGAATCATTTTTAGCTTAAAACGAAAAGAAAGTTTATTTTGGCTTTGCCGGAAGCAAAAAGCGAATAGGAGGATCGGGGAACCGCTTAAACAGGAAGGCTCCATAAAGAAAATGGAAACGGCCCGGTTTTTTCTAAATATCGCTGCTTGCGCCTTTTAGGGCTGATACGGTTAAGCATTTCTGTTATTTATATCATAAGCATACCGGAATAAAAAGCAAACCTGGGATAAAAACAGGGACAGCACACAAAATACTTTTAGAATTAAGACAGGAGGAACTATGACAATAACGATAAAAGAAAAAATTACAGAAGCGCTGGAGAATTACCGGGACGCGGCGGAGCCTTTAGAGCTGTTCCGGGCCTTAGGGATTAATGATAAGGATCAGTTTGCCGCCGCGGTTCAGGAGCTGGAGCAGGAGGGCGTGCTGGTCGCCACGAAAAAGGGAAGATTACTGTCTGTAAAAAGCGCGGGGCTCACGCCTGCTCAGATGATTTCCCAATCCAAGGGGTTTTCCTTTGCCCGCCCGCTGGAAGGCGGCGAGGATATTTACGTTGCTCAGGAGGACCGAAAGCGGGCCATGCTTGGAGATACGGTGCTGCTGAGAGACATCCGGGACAGCGGCAAGGGGCTGAGCGGAAGGGTGGAAAAGATCATCCGGAAAGGAAACCGCCTCTTTACTGGAACCGTAGTCCGCCGGGGCCGGGACTTAGAACTGGAATTGGATGGCGCTTTTCGTTATCAGGTGCCGGTTGAAAAGAAAGGGTCGCTGCACGGGAAGAACGGCGATAAGGTGCAGGCAATTCTTTCCTATGGGCCCAGGAGCGGAAAGCTGACCGCTAGAATCCTGAAGGTTTACGGCAAGGCGGCTTCCGCCAAGGTATGTGCCGACGCGATCATCGACGCAACGGGATACCAAAGAAATTTAAAAAGGAAACTTTGCGTGAGGCGGAGAAACTGTCCCGGGAGCGATTACCCCGGCGGAAAGAAAAAAGCGCGCCGACCTGCGGGAACAGCTGATATTCACCATCGATGGCGCCGACGCCAAGGATTTGGACGACGCGATTTCAGTAGAGAAGGACGGCGCCGGCTGGAAGCTGGGCGTCCATATTGCGGATGTATCCCATTATGTAAAGGAAGGATCCCTGGTGGACGAGGAAGCGAAGCAGCGGGGGACCTCGGTGTATTTTGCCGACCGGGTAATCCCCATGCTGCCGGAGGCTTTATCCAACGGCTGCTGCTCGTTAAACGCTGGGGAGGAAAAGCTGGCCTTTTCCTGCTTCATGACGCTGGATAGGAAAGGCAATTTGAGGGGCTACCGCTTTCAAAAAAGCGTGATTTGCTCCAAGGTGCGCGGGGTTTACGATGAGGTGAACCAGGTTCTGGAGGGATGCGCTGCTGAAAGGCTGAAGGAGAAGTACCAGCCGGTGCTGGCTTCTCTGCAGGCGGGACAGGAGCTGGCCCAGCTCCTGGAGGCCAAGGGCCGCCGCCGGGGCACCATGGATTTTGAGAGCAGTGAAGCCCGGTTTTTCTTGGACCAGAATGGGACTTGCGTGGACATTCTGCCGCGCAGTCAGGGCCTATCTGAAAAAATGATCGAACAGTTTATGATACTTGCCAATCAGGCGGCGGCGCTGTACGCGAAATGCCTGGAAATCCCCTTTGTGTACCGTGTCCATGAAGACCCGGACCCAGAACGTCTCAACACCCTTCAGCAGCTTGCGGCGGGACTGGGGACTGGCGGGCCAGGAGAATCCAAGAGGGAGTCCGGTCTGCGGATTTATCCGATCTGCTGCGGCAGGCGGAGGGAACCCCCGCCCAAAATATTATCAATCACCAGGTGCTGAGAACCTTGGCCAAGGCCCGGTATGATAATAAGCCCTTAGGGCACTTTGGATTGAATCTGGATGATTACTGCCACTTCACCTCGCCGATCCGCCGTTATCCGGATACCGCCATTCACCGCATTCTGACCGGAGTGGCGGAAGGGATCACTGTGGATAGGCTTCAGAAAAAATATCATGATTTTTCCAGAGAGGCCGCCGTGCTGTCCTCGGCGTGCGAGCTGAGAGCCCAGCGGGCGGAACGCCAGGCGGAAAAGTGCTATATGGCGGAATATATGCGCCGGCATTTGGGAGAAACCTTTGACGGTATCGTCAGCGGCGCTACGGCCCGGGGAATTTTTGTCCAGCTTGTAAACAGCGTGGAGGGCTTTGTAGGCGTGGAGGACTTTCCGGACTGCGAATTCCAGTTCGACGGCCTGCTGACCCATACGGATGTCCGGAGCGGCCGCAGGCTGACGGTTGGAGACCCTATGAAGGTTCAGGTAGCGGCGGCGGATGTGCCACAGGCAGAATCGATTTCACCCCGGCAGAATAAATTCGTCATAAAGTCAGTGTATTCCAGCATAAGCTTTCTTAGGACTTGCTTTCGGCTTCTCGCTCTCCTCCATTTGGATCATGGTGAAAAAACGTAAAAGCGATTCTAAGAAACCCGCTGGAAAAGAGGAAATGACGAATGGAAAATTGGATCATTTGGCTTATATTCGCAGGAATTTTCTGTGCTTTGCTGGTTCTTCACGTTGCCGCCGGTTCTAAAAAGCCCTTCCGCAGGGCGTTGGGCAGCGCGCTGAATGGATTGGTCGCCTTAGTGCTGGTGAATATCACCGGGGGCTTTACCGGAGTAACCCTCCCGGTGAGCCTGCTGTCCTTGGGAGTGTCCGCCGGCTTGGGGATTCCCGGAGTCACGATGCTGCTGCTGTTAAATCTTATTTGGGCCTGAGGCTCTTTTAGCTTCCTTGGATTAGAATCTACCGGTGGAAGCGCTCTATGAAAGGGGCTTTGGGTTCTAGAATAGGGCGGAGCGAGGCGCTGGCGGCAGCGGCAGGCTGATGGGCCGCGTCTCTGTCCTTTTTCACCTTCCTTACTTCTTCCGGGACGACAGCCTTATGGCGGTGATAAAATCAGACTGCCGGCGGGAATTTGCTTGAGCCAAAATGAGAAATGGAGGCTGGTAATGAGGTGAGCAGGCTCCTGCTTCCATAGCTGGCTGTAGGTGTGGTCATTATGCATAGAGATTTCTGACCTGCGTCTGGCTGAAAATATGGTTCCGCTTTTGAAGGATGGGCCTTCCAGCGCGCCGTTCAAGAAACCCTCATAAGGCCAATAAAACCAATTTTTGTATATTCGTTATTTTATTATACAAATAGTTTATAAATTTACAGCTTTTGTCGCAATTTTAGAGGCAAATATCTCGTCATGCTCTACAAAAACCAGAGTAGGCTTTCCCGCCAGCAAAAGTTCCTCGATTTGGATTCTGGTGAAGAGGTCAATATCGTTCAAGGGTTCATCCCAGAGGTAAAGGTGAGCGGCTTCACACAAGCTTCCGGCGATCAGGACCTTTTTCTTTTGCCCGCCGCTGAAATCGGAGCAGTCCTTTTCCAGCTGGCTCCGGGAAAATCCCATTTTCCGCAGCATAGCTTTTAAATAGCTTTCCTCCAATCCGCGGGCTGCCGCATATTCCGTCAGGCTGCCCTTCAGGCGGGTGGTGTCCTGGGAGACATAAGAGATGTTCAAACGGCTGTCTTTTGTCAGCTGGCCGGAAAATGAAAGCGCTTCTCCCAGCAGCAGCTTTAATACGCTGGACTTTCCGCTGCCGTTTTTTCCTTGAAGGACAATTCGGTCACCAGGCTCAATGGCAAAGCTGACGCCCTTACAGGCGGTCAGGTTTCCATACTGAATGGAAACTTCTTTCAGTTCGGCCAGCCTGCGGCCGGAGAAGGGCAAAGGCCTGATTCTTAGGTCTTCCGTATGCTCCAGATTTTTCAAAAGCTCTTCCTTTTCCCGCAGCGCATCCAGACGCCTGTTTTCCAAGGCCTTGGCCCGTTTCATCATCTTGGCGGATTTATGGCCAAGATAGCCCCGGTCGGGCCGCAGGCCGGAGCTTTGAGAGCCGTATTTTTCCCTTTCTATCCGGCCTGCCCACTGAGAGGCCTGCCTTGCCGCACCGGACAGCCTGCCGATTTCTTTTTTCAGCTTCTCGCTTTGCGAAAGCTCAAATTGATCCTGGCGGCGTTTGTTTTCCTGCCAAGAGGAGAAATTCCCTTTTTGGATTTGAAGCTCAGAGGGGTTGATAGATAAAATATGATCTGTACACCGGTCTAAAAACGCCCGGTCGTGGGAGACCAGGATAAATCCCTGTTTGCCCGCCAGATAGTCACCCACCAGCCTGCGGGCGGGCTGGTCCAGGTGGTTGGTAGGTTCATCGATAAGAAGAAAACGGTTTTCCTTGGCGAACAAAGCGGCCAGCAGAATTTTAGTCCGCTCGCCCAGGGAAAGAGTGATATAGGGCCGGCGATAGGTTTCCTCTTCGATTTTCAGCTTGGAAAACTCCCGCAGAAGAATCCAATCAGGACAATCAGGACAAACGCCCAGGGCCGCCTCCAGGGCGGACTGGCGGGGATCCTCAATCGTGAAGGGAAAATAGTCGAATTGAGTGTCAGCCGAAATCTGTCCCTGATAGGAATATTGCCCCATCAACAGCTTTAAAAGGGTGGTTTTTCCTCTGCCGTTTCTGCCGACCAGCCCCAATTTCCAACTGGTATCTATTTGCAGAGAAAGATTTTCGAAAATGTTGTCATAGCCGCCTTCATAAGCGAAGGTAAGGTTTGAAATTTGAATCATTGACATAAAGAGCCTGACCTCCTGCCGTAAGATTTTATTATCACCGGTAGTTCGGGAAAGCTGGAATTGCTTTTGACGCCGATAAAAAGAAAGGCGGAATTTTTCTGTTGCCATATAAGGGGCTTCCCGTTGTGCCAATAAAACAGGCGCCTGATTGTCAAGCTGCTTTACCGGCGGTTAGCAGCAGATTCTTTAGAAATCTGCCGCCGCTCTGTTTTTCCGGACCAAAAATTTTTAAGGCAAAACAAAAAGCCACAGGAAAGTAAACCCTTTCCTGTGGCTAAAACAGCAAAAGAACCCCATATTGTATGGAGCGGTATCAGCCTCAGTAAAAAGAAAAACGCAACTTCCCTGCAACCGGCGGCAATTCCCTGCTGCTTTCCCTGGAACTGACGCCATATTTATGGTTAGCAAGAAAAATTACGCATCTTTTCACCTCAAATCTTCAAAATTCCAAATGATTATAACAGGGAAAACAAGGTCTGTCAATACCTTCAAAATAATTTTGCGTTAGGAAAGCTCTCCTAAAAGCTCGCGGACCATATCCTGATTGCGGGTTAAGGCGGCCAGCATACAGCTGTAAATCAGTTGGGGATCCTTTTGAAAATTTCGCTTTACCAGTTTAGCCTGCATCATATCCGGCACATAAAGAGTGAAGGACATTAAATCCATTTCCCCTCCTGAAATATGGCATTCCACCTGACAGCCGTTTTCAATTTTGGTGATTGTCACCGTGTTTTCCCGCTCCCGCTTTTGCTGGGCCATCAGGCTTAAAGCGGCGCTGAGGACTTGCTCCCGAATAGAAATCGGCAAAGAGACATCAAGCTCCTGGGCGATCATTTTTCCTGAAGCGGTCACGGTGTAAAAGGTCTCTTCCTCCTGGGCTTCCGTTAAATTGCCTTGTTTCAACAGCTCGTCAAAGGCGCTGGCAACCTCAAAATAGTTGGCGAGATTGTTGTCCTGCAGAACATTGATCAGGTCGGTTTTGGACAACCCTTGGGGAATGCTGCTGAGCAAATAGCAGATTAACAGCTTAATGTCTTGTTTGCTTCTCAATCCACCGGGTTTCACCCCGGCGGTCAACGCGTCAAATTCCACAGGTCAAGCCTCCTTTATTGAATGAAAGATCATTTTAATAAGACCACGAAAATATTTGTCAAGATAGATCTCTTCGGAAGTTTCCGCTGAACTGGCAGCATCAGCCCAATAAAAATAAGGAATAGCGGCTCAGAACAGCAGAGGAACAATGGTCATTAATAATATTATAGCATATTTTAAGAGGAAGAGAAAGTTTTATTCCGCCGCAAACATAGACGAGCTGCTTTGCTTGGACTCAGCTTGCGAGGAGGTGTTTTCTCCAATCTCAGAGGAGCTTTCCTCTGCGGAACTTTCCTCATAGACGGGAGGAGAAACCACCGACGAAATTTGACTGACAATAGGAGGAGTTTCCTGAGAAGAGCTGCCGGGAGCTTCCTCCTTATCGGGATGGCAGGAGGACATCAAAAACGCCGCCGACAGTGTCAATAAAATGATAGCAAATATTTTTTTCATGAGACCACACTCCTTGTTAAGATATCAATAGTATTGACCAAAAGACGTGTGAACGCTCATGCTTTCGATGATTCGTTTATTTTATTATAATTATATCGCGCGCTTTACGGCGGGGGCGGAACGTCTGTAAAGCCGCTGTGGAATGAATTGGAAGCGAATCGTGGGAAAATCTTTTAGTAGCGTCCCGGAGAAAACGCGAAAAGTGAAAATATAGAGTGTCCCCAGCCGGTAAGCCCACGCCGGAAAAGGCTGATTGTAAGAACAGGCGGAGGGAGGAAAGCAGATTTTCATGAAATTTCAGGCCGCCATTGAAATTGAGACATGATCACCTTGTGGTCTGAAGAAAAAAGGACCCCCTCCGCTTCCAGCAGCCGTTGCTGGGTATGACGTTCGATAGCGTCAAAGGAAGCGGTAGTGGAGCCATCCTGATGAACGACCCGATGACAGGGAATGGATGGGTCACGGCATACCCGCATAGCGTGGCCAACCGCCCTAGCGGCTCCGGGCCTTCCGGCCAGGACCGCAAGCTGCCCATAGGAAGATACCTTACCGTAAGGAATCCGCCGGACCAGCTCGTAGATTTTTTGATGAAATTCCATAGAAGGAAACCACCCTTCTCAATTTGATAAGACCCAATACGGACATAGAATGTTTTATTAAAATTTTAGCGCCGTGAGAAAGGAATTGCCCTGGCTTACGTCGGTTTGCACGGCGCCAAGCGAGGCATACGTTTTGGGACAGCGCCGTATACACGGTATATTCCAGAATAAATCTTTGACGTGCGGCAAACAGCATATAATATTACCGGACGCGGGCAAGCGTCCGGGTAAATTATTATAGAGGTCATCCGTTAGATCTAAAAACGTTGGAAACGGATTAGCAGATTGCCAGCAGAACGCCGGCGGCAACAGCGGAGCCGGATTACGCCTGCCACATTGGGACCATAGCGTGCATCAGCAGGA
>ENA-OQIR01000301-OQIR01000301.1-human-gut-metagenome-genome-assembly--contig:-NODE-301-length-22893-cov-2.312000_pt1 | contig 22893 bp, 20 predicted proteins | sample MGYA00242580_ERZ504745 | MGnify/ENA primary metagenome ERZ504745 (study PRJEB26092, sample SAMD00036214) | human gut metagenome | host: Homo sapiens | study: EMG produced TPA metagenomics assembly of...
CTGGGATAATTATCCGGACTGGCACGGTCCCCAGGATCCTGTCGATCTGGCGGCGGAGATTGCCTGTACGCACGATCTGATGCGCTGCATTAACCAAAAGCCGTTCCTTCTGATGGAGAGTACTCCCAGCACCGTAAACTGCGTTCAGCCTCCAAGCTGAAGCGTCCTGGAATGCATATGCTTTCCTCCCTTCAGGCGGTGGCCCACGGCTCCAATTCGGTGCAGTACTTTCAGTGGCGGAAGGGCCGCGGAGCCTGTGAGAAATTCCACGGCGCGGTTTTGGATCACTATGGGAAAAGCGACACACGGGTGTTTCAGGAAACCGCCCGGCTGGGGAATCGTCTGGAAGGGCTTTCTCAGGTTTGCAAAACTAATTTAAAGCCGCAGGCCGCCATCCTGTTTGACTGGGAAAACTGGTGGGCCGCGGAGGATTCCCAGGGTCCCCGGAACAGCGGCCTTCATTATAAAGAAACCGTATTGGCCCACTACCGGGCCTTCTGGAAGCTGGGGATCCCGGTGGACATCATTGACATGGAGAAGGAGCTCTCCGGCTATCAGCTGGTAGTGGCGCCGATGCTCTATCTTTACCGGGCAAATATCGCTGAAAAAATGAAGAAGTTCGTGGAACTGGGCGGAACCCTGGTGGGAACCTACTGGAGCGGCATTGTCAACGATACCGACCTCTGCTATCTGGGCGGAATGCCCGGCGGCGGCATGGCCGAGGTATTCGGCCTGCGCAGCGAGGAAATCGACGCTTTGTACGACGGACAGTATAACGCTATGAGCTTTCAGGGCGTCAGATATCGGATTTCGGAGCTTTGCGACCTGGTCAAGACAAACACCGCCGCAGTGCTCAGCACCTACGAGGATGACTTTTATGCCGGGCAGCCTTCTCTCACTGTCAACCGTTACGGCAAAGGCAAGGCCTATTATCTGGCCGCTAAAGCGGAGGATGCGTTTTATGTAGATTTCTATCGTCTGCTGGCGGAAGAAAACGGAGTTGCGCCGGCGCTGGACGGCCGGCTTCCCCACGGCGTCACCGCCAGTCTGCGGAAAGGGAGCCAGGACATCGTAATCGTCCAGAATTACAATGAAAAGCCGGCAGCGGTTCCATTGAACGCCTCTTATACAGATTTGGAAACCGGAAACGTCTTATCCGGTACTCTGGAGCTTTCCAAATACGGCGTGGCTTTTCTGATCAAAGCCGAGCTATAAAAGCAAGCAGCAGGACTCTGCCAAAAGAACGCCCGCATAAGGCATGAAAAGCCTTGATTCGGGCGTTCTTGATTGCCCGCCGCAATTTTAATTTTTGATCTTTGTTCACCGCATGGCAGTCAGAAGCCGCTTATTTCAGCTTTGGCTGTCATTTTTGATCATTGGCTTTTCAAAGGAATGCCGGAAAGCACTGCCAAGCGGCCGCCGCTTTTAGCCAGTATTTCAGTAAACGGCGCCGCTTTTACGGCTCCTTGGATATGTCTGCCCGCCGATTCTTAAAACACCTTCAGGGCAACAACGCTTCGCCGCCGGGCCAGCGCCGTAAGGACCGGGCTTCGGCTGAAATTCCTTAGACGCCGGAGAACCCTTCCGCCAGAGCGCTTCAAAGTATCAAGAGCCTTGGCTGCATATGGCTCGGCAGCTCCTAAAAAGCAGAAATATTACGCTAATTCCAGAAAAAATCCGGTTCTGAAGCTTCAGCAAAGGGAAAAGCTTCCGTCGGCCTCCATGCACATAGAAAAATCTGCCGGGCCGCTGCCTTGCAGAGTTCGGCGCACATTGACGCCATCCCCGGTTTGATAAAACGCCTCCGCTTCTTCCCGAGTTGAGCCTCCCGTCATTTTCCGCTGAAGCAGCCGTTCCTTTAACGCACGCTCCTCCGCTTTGATGAATATGGTATAGTCCGCCTGTCCGGCAAGCTTACGCCATAGTCCCTCCTGAAACAAAAGCCAATTGCCTTCAATGAGAACAATCGGAGCAGTCACCGGAAGCTGATCCTCTATCACATCGTGAAAGCGGCGGTCGTAAACAGGCCATAGGGGATCGCTATGGCGAAGAGCTCCAGCTTTTCTTGAAAATGGACTACGTCATAAGTCTCCGGGCTGCCCTTCAGCTGCTTCATGGGCAGCGTTCGGCCATCCTGAAAAGTCACTGAATGGGTCAAAATATAATCCTGATGATAGTGAAAGCCATCCAGCCCCACCGCTTGAACCGGCATACAGGAAAGCTTTTGCGAAAGCCCGGCTAGAAACGCCGCAGGTGGATTTTCCCGTCGCGGGAGGCGCCGCCAGAAAAACGACCAGCCGTTCTCCTTTTTCTCTCTGCATCCGGTCAAGCCTTCGAACCATGGGCACGAAGATTTCTTTAATATTTTCTTCGGTGTACCTGGCTTGTACCGGGAAGCCATTGACAACAAACGAAAATTCTTTCCAAGTTTTCAACAAACTCCTCCCTTTCCATTTCGGGCCCGCTTCTTGAAGGCCTTTCAGCTAAGAAGCCTTTTCTACCTTATTCTATATTTTTCTGCCGTTCCGCAGTTTTCTTCATTCCCATTTCCTTGACCGGTTCCAAACCCTTGCCGTTTCTATCTATTTCATAATTATAGTATAAACCCGGGCAAAACACAAAACAGAATCAGCCCATAAGCCTTTTAAAAATGGAATCGCTCTATTCCATACCGTAATTTGAGCGGTGGAATAGAGCTTTGCTTTTTCCTTATTTTCCTATCGGAGAACGCTTCCGTTTCCTTCATGAAGCCAGGGATGGTCTAAGTGCAGTTCTAAGGGTCCGCCGGGAATCTTCTCTGGAACCGGAAGGATTTCCTCTGTCTTTGTCCAGCCTTCCGCGGCCAGCTGCCAGGCGCAGGCGATTTCATTCTCAGGATTTTTCTCCTGAGCCAGGGAACGCATCGCCGTAAAAGCCGGGCCGACGATATGGCATCGGTAGGCCCAGGCCTCCGTTTTCCAGGTCTTACCGTCTTGGCTGAGCCAGACGCAGCCGGGCGGTCGAACCACAGGCTCCGAACCAGCCCCCGGCCCAAGGGAGTACGCTCCCGGTCCAGGGACAAAAGAAGCGTACTGCCATCCAGGCTGGTGAGGCTTTGGCAAAGAAAGGCATGTATTTCTCCCGGCTTTTCTCCCGGCACCTGGATCAGCCTTTTGGAGTTCTTATCCTCCAAAAGCCGGGAAACTGTTTGCGGAAGAGGCGTTTTTTCAGGCAGTCGCAGCATGGCAGTCCAACCTTTCCAAGTCGCTGTCAGGATGGTTCCCGCAGCGCTTATAATCGTCGTTTGTAGAAACCAGTCCATAGGACCGGCGGATCTCGTGAAGTCCCTTCGCCAGCCGAATGTAATATTCCAGCGGCGGCACCGGCTGGAAGCCCAGCCGCGAGGCCTTATGGGGATGCCAGATCACACTCAAATAGCTGACTCCGTGGCGGGCGAAAAAGTCACAGGCCTGGAAATTGGATTCCAGCGCCTCCTCCAAGGAGGAAAAGCCGTAGGGCTTTGCAAGCTCCACACCGCCGATCACCTGGGTGCACACCTGGCCCCTTCCGAAGATTTCTACCGCGTCCAGCGTGCGCCGCACCCACTCCTTATGGCCGATCCATTTTTCCTTGCCCGGGCATAAATGGCGAAGATGTTCTCATCCCATACCTCAATATTAGGGCAATAGCTGGTAACCCCCGTTTGGTCATAAATGCGCTTTAGCTGCTTTTTCGGATACGCAGGCGCCATGAGCTGGCTGGGAAAACGGCCGGAAAAATTACGGCCGATAGCCTGGAGAACCTGGATATACCGCTCCACCTCTGTCTCAAAGGGCGGGTCTCCTCCAAAATCACTGCCGCCGGAAAGATAAATTTCCGAAAATCTTCCCGGCTCCCGGACCGCCTCCCGGACGGTTTCATAAATGTCCTGGCAATTCACCGCCCCTGTGCTGTGGCCGCCGGTGAAAAACGCGCAGAAATGGCACTGATCCCCGCCCTCCCAAAAGCGGCATCGCTGATAGGCGGTAAGGATCAGCTTCTGCGCCCTCACGTCGCTAACGCCTCCATGGGGGTTCCCCGGCTGGTCTTTTTCCCAAAAACGCGGGGCGGGGCACAAAATCCACTTCCTCCAGGGTTTCTCCGTTTCCTTCAGCAGGAAAACGCCCCGCTCCTGGTGATACTCGATGTCATAGGGATCTTCAAACCTTTCCCCGTAATTAATGTATACAAAGGAACCATCCCGCAGCAAAATTGGCCCGGGCATCGAAAGCTCCGCGTCCGCCCTTCAAAGCTGATGCCAAAGGGCTCCGCCTTGCCAAAGGAATAAAAAGGATCCTGAAGCCGGGACAGGGCATTGGGACTCAGCACCGCCCCGTACCGAACCATGCTCAGCTTCAGCAAGGTGAAGGGCGACAGTTCCGGATAATCTGAGCAAGCCTGTTCCCATTCCTCACGTTTGGTCTGTATCATATCTCCGCGCCTCCCATATAAAAGTCCGCAGACGCTTTCCACAGGTCTGCCGCGTCTGCATGCGTTTGTGATTCGGCCATCAGCTTATCCCCGCATCACAGGAAAAACAAACCCGCCGCCAGCGCGCCGTTTAGGCCGATCAAAAAAAGAAAATCCACTGCCCGCAGGGGAACCCGGAAAGCCACCGCCCGGGGCTGCCTGCTCTCAAAGCCCCGGGATTCCATAGCCATCGCCAGACTCTCGGATCGTTCCAGAGCATGGGCCAGCATTGGAAACAGGCGCCTGGTGGAAAAAGGCCCCGCCTTCACGCCCCGCACTCGGAGAGCCGCTCCCACGATTCTATATTCTTCCGGACAACAGGGAAGAAGTGATAGGCCGCCAAAATACCGTAGGCAAATTTCGGCGGCAGACGGAATTGCTGCATCAGGCTCATGACCAAATCCATAGAATTGGTGGTAAACGCGAACAGAAGCCCCAAACCGCCGTAGGCCAAAACCCGGGAGGAAAGCTGAGCTGCGGTGACCCAGTTGGTGGCATATAGGGTTCGCTGTCCCAGAGCGCTGACCTCCACTCCCTCCTGGCCGCCGCTGGAGAAAAACAAGCCGGCGGTAAAGAGGCCCGCCGCCGTTAGTACAAAGGGAATCAGGGTCAGGGACAGCCGTTTTCGGTTAACCCCCGGGGTGAGATAGGCGGCCAGCAGGGACGTCCCGCATACCAGCAGGTTCAGTCTGGTATGAAAGGTCACCGACAGCAGCAAGGAAGCGATTATCAGCGACAGCAGCTTATACCCAGGGTTTAGCCTTCGCATTTTTCGTCCCTCCTTATCTTCCTTTTCGCGGGCCTTTCTGTGGGATCCTTTCTTGCGCTCTTCACGTTTTCCTTCTGGCTCCTGTCCGCCGTTCCTTCCGGCCAGCGGGCGCTCAGCACCTGAGGTTCCACCGGCGTAAGGGAACCGTTTTCCAGCAGCAGGATCTGGTTCGCGCAGGCCTTGGCCAGGGCCAGGTCATGGGTAGCCATCAGTACGGTAAGCCCCTGGCTCACCCGCCGCTCCAGCAGGCTCAAAATAAAGCTGGTGGACCGCTCATCCTGAGCTAGGTAGGCTCGTCCAGCAGCAAGAGGGGCCGGTCCCCCGCCAGCATCGACAGTAAAGCCAGCCGTCTCTGCTGTCCCTGGCTCAGCTCATAAGGTGAGTTTTTCTTCCAAGGCAGCAGGCCGAACTCCTCCAGCAGCGCGGCGGCCTTTTCCTTCAGAGCCTCCGGCTCTCCTTGAGGCTCCGCCGCCCGCAAGGTAACCAGCACCTCGTTTTCCACAGTCAGCGTCAAAAACTGAAACCGGGGATTCTGGAAAACCAATCCCACCTTTCCCTGAACCCACAGATTTCCTTTCCAGCGTCCCGCGCCCGCCAGGGCGGTGAGCAAGGTGGTTTTGCCCGCTCCGTTGCCGCCGATCAGGGCGGTAACGCTGCCTTTTTCCAGCTGGAAGGACAAATTCCTCAAAAATGGCTTTTTCCCATGATACAAAATCAGCCCTTCCGCCTTGGCGGCCAGTCCCGGCGGCTGAGGAACCGGGGTCGGGCTGTGTCCGGCCAGCCACTGATCGTCTAAAAACAGTCCCAGACGGGAAAACTCCTCCCGGTATTCGTCCAGTCTCTGGGGCGGAATCGAGCCTGATCCAAATCTCCCTCCTGCTCCATCAGAACTATCCGGGACAAGAACCCCCGCCACCAATTGGACGGTGATCCACAATCAGCAGAGTAATCCCCTGACGGTTCAGCTGTTCCAAAAGGGCCGAAAGCTTTCCGCAGGCTCCAGGATCCAGATTGGCAAAGGGTTCGTCTAAAATTAAGGTGTCGGCTCCGGTTGCCAGAGCGGTAGCCAAAGCCAGTTTCTGCTTCGTCCCGCCGGACAGGGTATAGATCGGCGCGGTTTCCACCTGTTCCAAGCCCACCATTGTCAGAAGCTCCCGGGTTCTGGCTCTCAGGTCCCCGGAATAATTGATATTCTCCAGTGCGAACAGAATCTCATGGTCTACCCGATCCATACAAAACTGGTTATCCGGGTTTTGAAACAAAATGGATACCGCCTGTGACCTGGCTGCCGGGCCAAATTGGGAGAGGGGCTTTCCCTTTAGCAGGATTTCCCCCTCCAGCTCCCCGCCGTATTCCGGGTAAAGCCCGGCCAGGCAATAGGCCAGTGTGGATTTCCCGCATCCGGATGGGCCCATCAGCAGAACCGCTTCTCCCCGGGACACGGTCAACGACAGGTTGGAAAATACGGGAGCATCCTCTGAACGGTAACGGAAGGTAAGCCCTTTGCAGGATAAAACCGGCTCAGCCATGGGCCCGTCCCAGGGCGTAGCCCTTCAGCAGTCCGGTTTTCGCCAGCCCATCGCCGATGGCCTTGGTGATCAGCCTGAGAAGATCAGGGTGCTGACCAGGCGGATCAGGAACATGATGATCAGCAGAGGAACCGCCAGCTGGCCGTAGCCGGAGCGGACGAAGCTCCACAAAAAGCTGGTGACGCAGCAGCCCGCGGCGGCCAAGTAAAGCATTTTTGTATTGAACTTGCGATAGCGACCCAAAGCAAAGACAATCTCCCCGCCGGCGCCCTGGACGATCCCAGCGACGATGACCATAGGGCCGTACATATTTCCCAGCAGGACCTCGATCAAGGCCGCCAGCACCTCGGCAACGATGCATACACCAGGCTTTTGAAGAATATAGGCCGCCAGAATCGCCGCCATAAACCAAACGCCAAACACGATTTCATTTGCCAAAGGGGCCAGTCCCACGGGAGTCAGCAGGGTGCTGAGGAAGGACGCCAGATAAACGCCTCCCAGATAAACCACGCCGAACACGATGCAAATCATAGCCACCAGGATGATTTCCTTCAGCTTCCAGCCATATTCTTTTTTCTCATTCATTTTCTGTTCTTCCTTTCAAATTTTTCCGGGTTTTCAGAAACGCGTCTGCTATAGCCCGCTTCTTTTTTGCCTTTTCCAATTTTCGTGCCCGCCGGAGGCACATCTGTTTTTCCAGTCTTTCCCCTTCTTTATCTTATCCAGGAGCGGCTCCCTGCCTTTTCTCTTTTTTATTTTCCATTGCGCATCTCGCCGCTTTTTTTACTGTCCTGCCGGCTTTTTCAGTTCCCTTTTACTCCTGAGTGGGACTGTTGACCGAGAGGGTAAAGCACAGTATGTAATGAGGCACCTCCGCTCCATCTTCCGGCACACAGCCTCAAGGTAGTCGAACACCTCGTGAACATCGCCGGAAATCCGTGTCGCATAGTGGATGCTGACGGGATTCAGCCTTGCCTTCTCCGCCATACGCCATACGCCGGCGATCTTATCAATATAATCCGGGATTCCCATAGGATACAGAGCGATTTTCGCCTGCACCGGGAAATGCTTCTCCCCAACCAGAGGCAGGTTCGGCACCGGCCCCTCCCGGGTTAACAGGCTGTCCCCGTCGCAGTCTCCCGGGCAGCCCTTAGAAAACTGGCCCTCCAGAGCCATATGGACGCCCGGACGAAACGCATTGACAAAAAGCCCCCGCACCGCGTCCGCCACATACGCCAGCTTTCCCCGGTAAACCGTTGAAAGCGCGTCGGACTGACTCCACACTCCGGAGGTATCTGTTTTTTCCAAAGCGTTTAAAATAATGGACACAAAATCGCTGTCCATTGGATAAAGAGAAAAACGGCATCCGGAAATATCCAGCTTGGTGCCCCGGCCCGCCCAGGGCAAATCCTCCCGTTGACAGCAGCATCCTTCTGGTTGCATTGTTACATCTTCCTTTCTTTTCGCGCGACTTAACAAAAATAAAAAGAGTGCTTTTTACGCGAAAAAGCACTCTTTTGGCCACAAAATCATTTCATCGTGTTAGAATTGCTTCCCTACGCTGGTCTTAACCATCAGGTTCAAAGGGTCAGATGAATCTATCTCAACTCTATAAAGAGTCCCCCTAGAATTCTACATAATATTCAATTGTAAGTTTTACAACGGTATCAGTATAGCCTCATCCTCCGCACTTGTCAAGGGCAAAATCGTACGCTTCCTCTTTTCCAAACACGGGGAAAGTCTGCTTTTATAAAACACTTTCAGGGCATTCCTCCGATTTTCATCTCGATACCGTAGTGGATCAGGATTCCTGACAGCGTCTAAAATGAATGAAAAAGGGCGGATTTCTCAAACGGGCTCTCAGCTCGTATCGCCGCGCCAATAGAATCAGCGTTACAGCTTCATCTTATCCCTCACGCGGCATACTGGGCAAAAAGCATTGTGGTCAGCCCTCCCAGGGGATTTGGTTTCTGACAAAGAGCGGGATCTGGTCTAAGGGCGCGGGCACCGTGACGGTCCGGCCGCCCTCAAAGCTCTCTCCAGTCAGAAGTTAACCCAGGCTTCCCCGCCGCAGATACACCTCTCTGCTCTCCGTTTTCGCGTACATCACCGGCGCCACCAGCACGTCCGGCCCAAACAGGTACTCGTCCTCCTGGTCCCAGCTGCGGGGATCCTCCGGGAAATCGTAGAATAACGGCCGCATCACCGGCGTTCCCTTTTCATGGGCCTCCTTCATCAGCCTGGCGATATACGGTTTCATCCGCTCCCTCAGGTTCAGATATTTTTTACAGATCTCAAACGCTTCCTTCCCAAAGCTCCATACCTCGTTCTCCGCGCCGGACCGGCAGGTCGCTCCTCCTGTGGTTCCCACCTGCGGCTGCCTCGGCTCCCGGTCCCGTGCAGGCGCATCACCGGACAGAAGGTTCCATACTCAAACCATCTCACCAGCAGCTCCCGGAAATCCGGATCCTTGGGATCTCCTCCGTGGAACCCCCCGATATCCGTGGTCCACCAGGGAATCCCCGCCAAGCCCATATTCAGCCCCGCCGCGAACTGGTTCCTTAAGGAATCAAAGCTGGAATGAATATCTCCGCTCCACACCAGCGCACCGTATTTCTGCGATCCCGCCCAGGCGCACCGCAGCAGGTTGATAATATTTTCCTGCCCCGCCGCCTCCTGGCCTTCATAAAAGGTCCTTGCATAGTACACCGGATATAGGTTTCCGATCTGCACGTTCGGCCCTAAATAATACCGGTAATTGTCAAAATCATATACCGTATATTCCGGCTCCGCTTCGTCCAGCCAGAAGATTTTTACCCCTTTATCAAAATAATTCTTCTTCGCCTTTTCCCACAAATACTTTCGCGCTCCCGGATTTGTCGCGTCATAATGAATCGTGGGGCCCTCAAAATCCAGCCCGACGCGGAAGCCCCTGTCTGTGCGGATCAGATACCCCTTCTCCAGCATTTCCTCATAATTTTCGCTGGCTCTATCCACTGTCGGCCAAATAGACACCATCAGCTCGATCCCCATTTCCTTCAGCTCCCGGATCATCCCATCCGGGTCCGGCCAATACGTGGGGTCAAACTTCCATTCTCCCTGTTTCGGCCAGTGGAAAAAGTCCACCACGATCACTGAGATCGGCAGGCCCAGCCGCTTGTACTCCCGCGCTACCTGCATCAGCTCCTCCTGGGTCTGGTACCGGAGCTTGCACTGCCAAAAGCCCATGGCGTACTCCGGCATCATCGGCACCCTTCCGGTAGCGCCGGCATACGCCTCCTCGATCTCCGCCGGCGTATCTCCGGCTGTGATCCAGTATCCATGCCCTTAGTGGACTCTGCCTCCCAGCTGGTGATGTTCGCTCCAAATACACACCGCCCCACCGCCGGGTTGTTCCACAAAAAGCCGTACCCCAGCGAAGACAGGGCGAAGGGAACGCTGGCCTGGGAATTTCGGTGGGCAAGCTCCAGATCCGCTCCCTTCAGATTTAAAAGTTCCTGCTGGTATTGGCCCATGCCATAAATCTTCTCATTTTTATCCCCCGCCTCAAACCGCACGGTTAAACGGTAATCCCCGCCTAAAATCGGCTTGAACTCCCGGGGCTCCACTTCCAGGGCGCTGCATGTTTTGGCGAACAAATCCTTTCTTGTCCTGGAGTATTCCTCCAATAAGAGCTTACCCTTTTGATTGTAAAAGGTGATCTTCCCGTACTTGCTCACCTCCGCACGGATTTTCCCGTTTTTTATCCTGGCTCCGTCTTCTGTAATCTCAATTTCCGCGCCGCATTCCGGAGCCTCCAGAAGCGCCCAGCTTTCCTTTGGCATTTCCGCTTCCTTTGTAGCCCGCACCCGAAGCTGTTCGCTCCCCATGCTCCAGCCACAGCTCCTCCGCGTCGTTAGTGATACTTTAACCGGTTTCCCTCCTGCTGAAATACCGACATCCTTCTGCCTCCTTGCTTTTTGATTTTTATCGTGCTTCCGCCTGCTGAAATTGAAAAGCCTCCTTTACAGGCTTTTCAAAAAATTCCCGTTCTCCTTCGGCACTGTTCTTTCCCGGCCTTACCCCTTGACCGCGCCGGCTGTCAGGCCGCTGATAATATATTTCTGCATAAAGATGAAAATTAACGCTACCGGGATAATGGTAACAACCGCGAACGCCGTCAGATAGCTCCACTTGGTGCCGTACTGTCCCATAAAGTTAAAGATTCCCGCGGTAATGGGACGGTTGACCTGGTCCTGAATAAAGGTCATGCCGTAAGCCAGGTCGCCCCAGGCGTACAGGAAAGAGAAAATGGCGCATACCACCACGCCCGGCAAGGCGATCGGGACAAAGATTCTCAAAAATGCGCTGAACCGGTTACAGCCGTCGATGCTCGCCGCATCCTCCAGCTCCTTCGGAATGGAGCCGAAATAGTTCTTCAAAATCAGGACGGAAAAGGGAATTCCGATCGTCGCGTCCGCCAGAATCGCCGAGAAATATGTATTTAATAACGACATGTTTTTAAAGATGATAAACATCGGGGTCAAAATTACGGATACAGGAAGCATCTGGGTGATCAAAAAGCTCAAGATGCATACCTTCTTTCCCCTAAAGCGGAACCGGGCCAGGCCGTAGGAGGCCGGTACGGAAAGAATGACCGCGATCGCCGTACAGCTCAGCGCAATGATCATGCTGTTGCCAAAGGACTGAAACATATTGAAATCGCCGCTTTGAAGCTGCGCCGCGTAGGAATCCGTATTCAGCACGCTGGGGAACAGCGTGGGAGGAATCCGGAAGATTTCCTGCTCTGTTTTCAAGGAGGTCACTAAAATCCAATAAAGCGGGAAAAGAAGGACCACTAACAGGACCAAGGACAGAACGCAGAACAGCGCGTTGCTTTTCCCCTTCAGCTTTTTTCCGCATTCATTATAAATCCTCCTCTGAATAGGCAAATTTAAGATAGATCAGGCTGACAATAAAGAGAATGACAAACAACACGTTAGCGGCAGCCGCTCCCTGGCTGTATTTAAACATATTAAACGACAGCTTGTAGGAGTAGGTGGACAGCATCTGGGTAGAGTTTACCGGCCCGCCTCCGGTCATCACAAATACCAGATCGAAAACCTTAAAGGTGTAGATAAAGCCCAGGATCAGCACCGAACCGATGGTAGGCTTCAGCATGGGCACTGTGATCTTCCAGAACGTCTGAAGCTTATTGGCGCCGTCAATGCCCGCGCTCTCGTAAAGCTCCGTGGGAATGGTGGTCAGGCCTGTGGAAATCAAAATCATATTAAAGGGGATGCCGATCCAAACATTGGAGATAATCAGGCGATCATCGCCGTTGCCGGCTGGGTCAGCCAGTCGATCGGAGCGCTGATCAGGCCGATTCCCATCAGCGCCTGATTGATGATGCCCACATTAGAGCTGAACATAAATTTAAAGATCAGGGCGGTTACCGTGATCGGGATCATCCAGGGCATCATCAGCAATCCCCTGACCGGCTTGGCAAAGGAAAACCTGCGGTTAAAGAACAAGGCCAGCAGAAAACCGATCATAAACTGGAATACCAGGCACAGCACCGTAAACAGCAGAGTGTTGATAATGGAGGTCCGCAAAACCTCATCCTGGAACAGGGTCTGATAGTTTTCGATTCCAGCAAAGGGCTTATTGGGGCTGCTTAAGGTCTTTACCGTTACATCCTGAAAGCTTAAAATGAAGTTGCTTACAATAGGGTAGCCTACAAAAAACAGCATGTAAATCACTGCCGGAAGCACGAAAAAATATCCTATGTTGTCATATCGAAAAAATTTTTTCAGCTTTTTCATTGTTTCACCACTTTCCAAACCTTGTTTAATCTTTGTTTATTCTTTCTGTAAACCATATCCGCTCCGGATGGCCCATCGCTTTTCCGGCACTATGAAGCATCTGCCCCCACGCCTCATATTCCCCCTCCTTACCCGTTAATCTTTTCTTACCTTTATTATAGCCTTTGCCCATTCCCTGCGGTACTCAATTATTCTAAGAAAGGAGTACAAAACTAAGCTTTTTCAAACTTTTTTCTAAAATACCTTTCTATCCTTTTTTGTTCCTGTGATAATTAACTAAAGGCCTCCTATTGAGGGTATTCAGAGATCAGGGCGCTCCCTTTCCTCACATTTCCCACGGCTTCCCCGCTGCCCGGCGGGGGCTCCAAGCTTCTTGCCACCCTTTTCGGCCGTTCGCTTCAGTAAGAAACCATACCGGGCGGCGCGTCAGAGGGTCAAGCCATAAATCTCTGTTCCTTTCAGCCTTAGACGCAGAAAAGCCTCACCTTTGGGGTGAGGCTTTTCCAGGAGGTTAGTAAAAGGTTTGTATTTCGGCGTCTTGCTTATCCCAGCTGCGTTTTTTGCCTAAGACAACCGCGATTCCCGCGCTCGCCGCGACTAACAGGCTTAAAAGGATAATCGGCACTGTCATTCCGTCGCCGGTCTGAGCGTTATTATTGTTCTCTGTCCCGCTGCCGGTTCCGGATTCTGTTCCGCCGCTTTCAGAGCCGCTGCTGCCAGTTCCAGGTCCTTCACTGCTGCCCGGATCCTCGCTGCTGCCGGAGCTCTCCTTCACGGTTACGGTAAAGGCCGCCGTCTTGGTCACGCCGCCCTCCGTGTAGGAAACTGTCACCATCTTCTCTCCAGCCTTTTCTGAGGAGAAACCGCTGATGATATACTGATCTTCCTCTAAAAGCCTGGAGGAACCGTCGCTGTATTTAGCGGTTACCGAAATGCCGGAAGTATCTAATGGATCGCCGACTTTATACTCTGTCTTAGCAGGCGCGGTTATTTCAATTCCTTCCAGCACTACAGACGGGAGCTCTTTTACTGTTACCACAAAAGCTGCCGTCTTAGTCACGCCGTCCTCCGTGTAGGAAACTGTAACTGTCTTTTCACCAGCCTCCTCTGATGAGAAGCCAGTGAGCGTATATTGAGTTTCTGTCAGCACTGCAGCAGATCCGTCGCTGTAGCGGGCAGTGACCACCAAACCTGACGTATCCAGCTTTTCTCCTATTTCATATTCAGTTTTGGTGGGTGCCGTCACTTCGATACCGGTGAGCGCAGCTTCAGGCTGAGAAGCGCTGACTCCAATCTTAATATAATTCAAGTTAATGGTTGCGTCGCTAGAGCGGACATCAATTGAAATATATCCGTCCTTCGCTTGGACTTCTCCAGTTACCGTAACATTCCCCTTATTCGGAATATTCAGATTTTCGCCAAGCAATACTTCCGCATCAGTATCCAGGTTTGCATAAACTGTGGGGTTTGCAGAATTTCCCCAGATATTTCCTAACCCTACTTCCACCGGATAAGTTCCATCCTGCGAATCCACCTGGAACCGATAGGTAACATAGCGTGGGTCAATTCCGGCTCCATCCTGTCCGCATGCATAACGGAAAGTAATGTTTTTATCTAAATTGTCCAGCGCTACCTGGTCTTCCTGGTCACGCTCATGAGCCCAGGTATATCGTGTATACACGCCTTCATCGTTCGTCAGACTAGGTCCATTAGAGCTTCCGTTAGGATCATCCACGCCCCAAATCTTTCCGGTGCCAGGATCAGCCCCATAGATTTGGTCCGTTTTCGTATTAAACAAGCCAAATCTATCTCCTTTAGAAACGGTAGACGTTCCATGGTCGCCGCAGTCGACAAAATAGAGCAAAGATTCATCCGGTATGGAATTAACCGTGTGAATGGCATATTTCAAGGCTTCAATGGCATTATTTACGACGACAGAATCATTTTCAGTGAGTTCCGAGCCCGAAACCTCTGTCGCAAATCCGATGGCCTTGTCCACAATAGCCTTGGCTCTTTCAGGCAGGCCTTCCGTATCCAGAGAATCTACGTTCTCTAGCAGGCTGTTTAGCAGATCAAGATATTCTTGTAAATCCTGTGCCTGACGGATATAAATATAATTGACATTAATGGTAGCGTTTGACGCCGGTAAAGGACGTCTGACATTAATGGTAACAAATCCGTCTTGATCCGCCTGAACAGTCCCAGAAACCGTCTGATAATTTTGGGCTCAATTTCAACCTTCTCTCCTAATACGCTAAAGGCAGAAGATTGCTCTGCTAATCCAGCTGCCGCCAGCTGTTTTTCAGACATGTAATTCGCGTAAATATTTACCGGACTGGAATTAGACCAATTGTTTCCGACACACACCTCAACATCATAAGTCTGGTTAGGCTCCAATTGGAATTTATAATCCACATACATTTCTCCGATTTGCTCTAAAATCTGCGCATTGCCATCCTGTCCGGCGGCATAGCGGTAGTTTGTAGTTTTAGAGGGTACATCTGATTGTCCGTCGTTGCAATTTGGAGAAGTATTCCGGGTAAACGCGCCTTTAGACTCGCCGCCGTGATTGACGCCTCGGGATTTAAATAGTCAATAACGCCCCATTGCTTCCCTGTGGCGGGGTCTTCTTTAAATAATTGATCCGTTACCGTATTGTAAAGGCCAAATACCTCCCCGTCAGGTAACGTAGAGGATCATGATCTCCGCAATCGACAAAATAAGCAAGACTTTCTCTTTCGATATCGCTCTTTGTCAACGTAAAATCATCTACATAGGCCTCAAATCCTGCTTCCGCGTCAATTTTTAAAGTGAACTGAACCTCCGCGTTGTCTCTGGCAGCATTCATCAGGCTGCTTATGGCCTGATAGCCGCTGCTCGGCGTAATCATCTGATAAGCCTGAATCTTGCCATCTACTGCTACGGTTAGCTCTAGCTGTTATATTCTCCAATAACGCTGGCATCAAGTCCCAGATTTTTTATGACAAAATCCAAAGAATATACGCCGCTTTCCGGTACAGTAACCGTCTGGCTAAGCTGGGCCACATAATCTTCGGCACCAGACAGCTTAAGATAGTGCTCACTGTCATATTGGTTAAAATAACGGGTCTCCACCTGGGCGCTTCCGTTGGTAGCAATCGCCCAGCCCTGAGTATTTCCTGTACCAAAGCTGTTATTGGCGATGAGCGCGTCTTGATTTTCATTTTCCTCCGCCTGAGGCGCAAAAATCACTTGTAACTCAATATCGTTCTGAAGGTTCGCCGCCTTATAAGTCCAGCTGCCGTCTCCGTTATTCGTGAGCTCTACGTCTTGACCATTGACCGCGGCCCTCTGAACATCATGCTCAGAGGTAATGGTAAAGGTTACTTCTCCGTTATCGCCCACCGCGTTTTTATCTGCTACCGCGAAGCCGCCCTCGCTGGTCCTAATGGTAACCTTGTGGGCGTCATCGCCAGTGTCTAATGGTTGGCTCAGGGATGACGGCGTGATAATAAATTTACTGATATTAGGCAAGGAATTCGTAATCGGAATATTACCGGGCTTGTCCATATAATAGCTCAACGGTTCGCGATTGTCGCTGAGGCTGTCTCCTCTTCTTAAGCCTGCTGCATCCGCTTGATTATCGTCGAGTCCTTTTAATACAGACCAGCTGTCATCATTAAATACCTTAATAGTATTTTCGCCGGCTTCCAAATTCAGGTAAACTGTTTTTTCTTTAAAGGTATCCTTCGAAAGTGAGTTAATGAAGAAATATCTTTTCGGCTCCTGATCATTTACTTGAACGCATGCGTATTTATCTATGATCTTCGTATTGTAGCCATGAGTACCGAATATCTCATCATTAGAATGGAAAATCTGCATAGCGTAAACGCCGGCTTCATCCGCCGTATAAGTAAATTCCAGATACTTATCAGCGTCTTCTGCCGCAGACGCGTCTCCGGACACGCTGCGTCCCACTACGTACTCAGTCCCCGCAGGAGTTGTCGTGACAGCTGTTTTATTTACAGTGCGGTTTTCCTGATACAGCTCCGGATCGCCCTTGTCATCCGCCTTCACTTTCCAAACATAATAAGGAACGTCCTCTGTATCGGCGCTCTCAGGAACCGTATCTGCCGCCTGGGTTGTTTCCGCATAGTCCGCAGAGCGAGCGGAACCTTGAATTCTCATGTAATCCAATGAAATTTCGGCCGCGGTATCTACATCTACGATATTCATACCTTTTTGCAGATATACCGCAACAGACGCTTCGTTCCATTGACCGCTGACAGGAAGAGATAATTCTGTCTTCGTTCCATCAAAGGTTCGAGCTGTGTTGCCAACATAGATATTTGCCGTTGTTTCCGTTTGGACTGATAGTTTAAAGAAACATTATAAAGCCCGCTTTCCGGAACATTAACCGCCCAGCGCAGGCCTCCGCCGTTGGCTACCTTGTTCACGCTGAGCCCCGTTACATAACCGCCTCCAGAGTAGCCGCTAAGCTCGGAGTGAACGGAAACTGCGGTTTCCGCTGTATCGGCCAGCGTGTTAAAATCAGCCTCCTCCGCTTCAAAAACAGTGTTGAAGGAAGGAACCGGCTGTCCCTGTGCCCCTACATAGGTTACATAGAGCACATCCTGCAAAACTTCCCCTTCCAATGCATCGGAATCCCCGCGGATCGTTATCGTGTGTTCGCCTGCGGTAAGATCCACATACTTGACATAAATATCTGTCCAATCTTTCAGCATAGTGTTTTCTAAGAGCATGTCCTCAGAAGCCCCGTCAATTGCCAGCTGATAAATCTTGTTGACAGGTTTATGGGCGTCTTCATCGCCGCGGTTGGTTCCAATACCATTTCCATACACAAATTCCAAACGGTACTTTCCGTCAGCCGGGACATTAATTGTATAATTTATGCCAGCCGTTTTGCTAAAATTACGCACAAAGGCTCTGCCGGAGGCATAGTATCCGCCGCTGCCATTCATAACGGCTCCGCCTACCAGCTGGGCATCCTCGGCCTCATATGCCTCGTGGTATCTGGAAACCAGCGGCGGTTCGACCAAATCTTCCTCCGCAGCCGGGGTAACAACCAGATTGTATCCAGTGGCCGCCTGCATATTCTGAACGTCGATTACTAAATTGCCATCTTTCAGTTCAAAGGTTCCCTCTATGACTGTTTCCGGCTCAGCCGCGCCAAGAAATCCTTTAAAATAAGCCGCCTGAAGCTTAACATGAGCCTTAGTGGCTCCCATAAAGGATGGGGTTTGATCCAAATCTTTTAATACAATCGTAGCTTCCCCGTCTACACCCCCGAAAATAGTGCTGGAAACCGCTTTGTTGTCATCTATCGTCGAAACACCAGTTAAGCCTGTCTTGGTAGTGTTTTCTTCAGTAATGGCCAGCCGGTCTCCAGACATATCCGCATACCACTTATAAAACCACCAGGCTGAGTTGGGTTCGTTTGCATCTGCCGCTAAATCATTCAGGTTGTTCGCCTGATGCCAGAAAGGCAGGCAGCCGTAAGCGTTGTTTTCTTCCAAATTTGCAATATACCGAATCAAGATTCCCGGAACGCCGCAAGCCTCCATTGTGGCATACTCATTAATGACGATGGTCTGCTCCGGCATTCCAAATTCTTTGCACATAGACCTATATTCCGCAAACTCTCCAGGATATCTGGTAAAGGCACCTTCACCATCGTCTAATTGATGCCAGGTCTGAACATCAGCCAGCAATCGTTTTCCGCGCAGAATTTCATAAACTCCCGCATGCTGCCAGGACGCCAATGGCCATAAGCCGCGTCGTTAGGGCCGCCTACCGCGGCGTTGGGATCCGCTTCCTTAATAGCGTCATAGTACAGCTTCCAAGATTCATAAAATGTATAATGGTTATCTGCGACACCTGTCTCCGGATCCACCTGAGGAGCTCCTTCATTGATCGGCAGATAAACGATTGCCTCATCAATATCAATTTTGCCAAACTCATCTTTGGGAGCCTCAGGGGTTCCATGATTCTCTTTCCACTGTTCTTTCCATTCAACTACGGCAGGTACAATTACTTCCTTCAGATCTTTAGCGTATTGGGTGTTATCCGGCCGCGGACCAAAGATGGCATAATAATTGCTGCAATACATTTGAATCATTTGTCCGCCCGATTTAAAAAACGTTTCCGCAACATCTAAAGCGTCACTATAAGGATGCTCTGTTCCTAATGCCCCTTTCGTGGCTAATACAATGGGCTTCAGAGGTGTGGTTAAATCAGTAGTAGCACGCCATCGCTGCTGAAGCCATAAAGAAAGCCGGAAGCGCCGTGCATGATCTCCCCCTGACGGTTATTCATATCCACGATCATTCTAGGAGTCGCGGGTGCCGCTGACGCTTCAAGCTGAGGCAATGCGGATAGGGTAGTCAAAGTAACCGCAAACGCCATAATTCCTGACGCCAGCTTTTTCAAAATCTTACCTTTTCCCATTTTTTCTCTCCTCTCATTTGAGCCTCAATCTCATACGTTTATAGATAGCTGTATTTAGTGCAACATGTTGTATGTTACTACAATATGTTGCACTATTTCATTGCATGGTTCTGTTCTATAAACGTATAGATTTAGAGGCGTCAGTTTATTGGATTAAAGGCGGGCATCCGGAGAGGTGGGGGCCTCCCCGGAATGCTCGGCTTCTCTCGAATTTTTATCTTTGGGCAGTAATCCTATCAGATTACTCCGCCAAAATACCGTCGATGGTGCTCTGCGCCTTAGCTGCGGCGTCAGCGGGAGCGCTGGTTCCAGTGATGGACTCGTTCACCGCCAGGGAAAGGGCGTCGGAGATTTCCGGCCATTGGGCGTGAGGCCCTCTGGGCTGGGCGTACTGCATTTCTTCAGTGAATTTCTGCATCGTCTCATCATCCGTAAACTGGCCCTCGGCTACGTCCTTCCGGGCAGCGATATAACCGAAATCATCGATGTAGCTGGCAACCTCGTCCTTTGAGGTGGCAAACTGCAGGAAATCCAGAGCCGCGTCTACGTTATCCCCGTCGATTACGCCAAAGTTCTCGCCGCCCAGGCAGGAAGCGTATTCCGCGTCCTTCGGCAGCAGGGTGACATCCCAGTTCAGGTCGGGAGCCTGCTCCCTCATCGTGGGAACCTGCCAGGGACCGTTCACCATCATGGCGATATTGCCGGAGATGAACTGGTTCATTACGTCTCCCTGAGTCCAGTTGATGACTTCCTTGCTCATAGAGCCGGCGTCTACCAGATCCTTTACCAGGGTCAAGGCTTTAATGCCGTTATCATTGTTGATATCGTAAGAGTCGCTCCGGTGCTCCACAGCCAGGGGGTGAAGTTAAAGGTGCCTTCCTCGTTCTGCAGGCAGCACATGGCGAAGCCGGTCACATTGCCCTGGGTTGTCTTTTGGGCCACATCCTTCAGCTCATCCAGGTGGCGGGAGCTTCACAGCCCGCGTCGGCCAGCATATCCTCGTTGTAGAACAGGGCCAGGCAGTTGCTGCCAAAGGGAAGGCCGTAAAGCTTGTCGTCCAGCTTGCAGGAGTTCAGCGGGCCCTCATAATACTGGTCGATCCCATCCCAATCGCTGACCTTGTCGCTGATATCCGCGAAGATTCCCATGGCCGCGTAAGAGGCGTGGTCCGGGCTGTCGATGATTACCAGGTCGGGAAGCTCCGCCGCGCTGGCTCCGATGGACAGCTGCTTTTTAAAGTCGGCAAAGGGGATATATTTTGCCGATACCGACACCGCATCCTGGGAGTCGTTGTATTCTCCAATGACCCTGTCCAGGGTTTCCTGGTGCTTTTCGGTCTCCCAATAGTACCAAATGTCTACCTCTGAAGCCTCCGCCGGGGCCTGGGATTCCGCTGTGGAAGAGCCCTGGCTGTCAGAGCCGCTTTCAGGAGCCGAGCTGTTGGAGGTGCCGCTGCTGCACCCCGCCAGCGCGCCTGCCGCCAGTAAACCCGCCAGCAGAACGCCTAACGCTTTTTTTGCTTTCATATGTATTCCTCCTTAAAAATTCGAAGCCTTTGCTTTTTTCACAAAAGCTTCTTTCTTTCCTTGTAGTTTTTATTATAAAGTGATACCCCGCCTCTGAAAACTCCATTATTCTAAGAAAGGAGCACAAAACTAAGCTTTTACATATTTCTTTTTTTGAAACAAAAACACCGGTCCTCCTCTATTTATTCAACTTACGGTATTCAGCCGGAAACTGCCCCGTAACCTCTTTAAATATTTTACTAAAGTACTTTGGCGTAGCGTAGCCGACCTGTTCCGCTACTTCATAAAGCTTTAAATTGGTTCCTATCAACAGCTTCTTTGCCTTTTGAATTCGATATTCCTTCATATAGGTACTGAAGGTAACTCCAACCTCTTTATGAAATTGGCTCCCCAGATACTCAGGGGTAACATTTAATTTTTCCGCAATTTCATCCAAGGTAATCCCTCTTGCGTAAAATTCATGAATCAAGCTTTTCGTCCTACGAATGACCAAGCGCATATTATCGTCCTTATCCTCGTCATTTTTCTCCTCCGGCATCAGTCCTGCTATTCCCTCCATATTTTTTTCCAGCTCTTCATTGGTGACCGCTTCCATGACGCTTTCTAAAAGGGCTTGCTGGTTTATGGCAAAATACCGGGATAAATCCAGTTCTTTCGCCACATTGATGACAGACCAGATAAAGCGCAAATAGGATTCTTTAATTTTTTTCGGATCATAGAGCAAGCCCTTTCTAAAATAGCTCTGAAAATCCCGAAAAGCCTCCCGTAGCTTTTGAGGGCTTGACATGCAAAGGGCTGCTTTCATCTGGTTCTCAATATCCACAGGATAGCTCAACGGGCTTGTCTGCAGCCGTTTAATACGTGGATAATGGATGATAACGTCGTTACCCAAAGAGACGCACCAGTCCATATAACCACGAATGATTCCTAAGCTTTCGGCCAGCTTTCCTATTCCAGAAAATTGAATCCAACCAAAACCAATTGGCTGATCCATAGTCAAACGGCCGAGAACAGTTTTCTGGAATCTTTTTATTAAAACCGGTTCCTCTTCCACACAGGGAAACACAAACAAACAGCTTCGGAAGGCCGGATAGTCCAGCATTTGGCATTCCTCGCTGGTTGATTTTCTCAGCAGCGACAGCAAAGAGGGAACCATTCGTTTCCTCTCCTCCTCATAATGACCGCCCAAATACGCTAAAATCAAAACAAAATTTCCATTGAGGTCCACTGAAAATTTTTGATACACATAATTTCTAATTTTCTCAGTAAACGGCAGTCGTCCGGATTGAATTCCGCTAAACACCTCTTCCAAGGAACGCAGCTCCGGCGCCTCCCCCTTTTTGTTGGATTCTTCCGCCAACTGCTGTTCAATGGAGCGCAGAGATTGCGTCAATTCATTGATGATAATCGGCTTAATGAGATATTCGCTGACTCCCAGCTTAATCGCCTGCTGGGCGTAAGAAAACTCAGAATACGCGCTGAGAATGATGACCTTCGGCAAGGGCTGCTTTTCCTGCAGGCAGCGCAGCATCAGTCGGTCATTTTTTGCGGACAGTTCAATACATGCCCTTCGGTTCCTCTCCCTACTCCTGCGTTTGCTCTCGTTTGATTTCTCCCTCTGTATCCTCTTAGCACAAGCGGGACAATACTTTGATATTCCAGAGCTGGGGACGTATTCAACACCGCACACCGTACAATTTTTAGGCTTTAACGCCGTCCACCGCTTTGTGGGTGTGATATGTAATTCACCGACAAAGCCGATGAATTTATAGTAAATCTTGATTTCCTGCCTTACTGTCCCGTCCGCAAGTTTCTCACGTTCCGAAACAAGTATCTTGTCTATGAGTGCGTTTATGATGGTTGCGTCCAACTCTTTCAGCCCCTGATAGTTGCGGATTAGGGATAGAAAGTCCCTCACGCCCTGCGATTTCTCATAGCTGTCATTGAGCGTTTCCGTTACCTCTTTCAGCCGTGCTTCAATTTCAAGCTGCTCTTTCTGGTATTTCCCCGACATCATCTCAAAATTCCGCTCCGTGATACGCTCCATTACCTTGTCCTCATAGAGAGAGGAAAACAGCCTGTCAAGCTCCGCAAGGCGTTTGTTCAGCTTCTTCTTTTCTTTCTCTAATGATTTCGCCCTGCTCTGGTCTGTTTCCGTGAGCCGCCTTTCTATGGCTCTGACCGCCTTTTCATCATTGACCGCCATATCCGCAAAGCGGTTGATGTCGGCAAGGACGGCATTGAATAAGTCCCTCGCTTCAATGCTGTGTGCGGTACACATAACATTGCCATATCTGCCATAATTATTGCAGGTGTATTGTACGCAGTCG
>ENA-OQIR01000303-OQIR01000303.1-human-gut-metagenome-genome-assembly--contig:-NODE-303-length-22856-cov-1.919574_pt1 | contig 22856 bp, 29 predicted proteins | sample MGYA00242580_ERZ504745 | MGnify/ENA primary metagenome ERZ504745 (study PRJEB26092, sample SAMD00036214) | human gut metagenome | host: Homo sapiens | study: EMG produced TPA metagenomics assembly of...
GGAAGCCGCCATAGAATGTACGCGGATCCTCTCGTGAAGCTCCTGACGGTCCGCCCCGCGTTTGACCGCGTCCATCATAATGTTTTCCGTAGCCATAAAGGGCAGTTCTTTTTTCAGCCGCTGTTCAATCACCTTAGGATAAACCACCAGCCGTCGGACACATTCATATACAAATTCAGAATTGCATCCACGGCCAGGAACGCCTCCGGAACGCTCAGGCGCTTATTAGCCGAGTCGTCCAGGGTGCGCTCAAACCACTGGGTAGCCGCCGTCATATAGGGGTTCAGTGTATCTACCATCACATACCGGGCCAGAGAAGCGATTCTCTCGCTTCTCATGGGGTTCCGCTTATAAGCCATGGCGGAGGAGCCGATCTGATTTTTCTCAAAGGGCTCTTCCACCTCTTTCAAATGCTGCAAAAGGCGGATATCGTTGGAAAATTTAGCCGCGCTCTGGGCGATTCCCGCCAGCACGTTGAGCATTTGGCTGTCCAGCTTTCTGGAATAGGTCTGGCCGGAAACAGCAAAGCAGGCTGATAGCCCATTTTTCCGCGATCAGCTGATCCAGCCTGCGGCATTTGCTATGGTCACCCTCAAACAGCTCCAAAAAGCTGGCCTGGGTGCCTGTGGTTCCCTTAGAACCCAGCAGCTTCGCCTTGGAAAGCTGGTATTCCACGTCTTCCAAATCCATCAGAAGATCCTGAATCCACAGGCAGGCCCGCTTTCCTACCGTGGTAGGCTGTGCCGGCTGAAAATGGGTAAACGCCAGCGTAGGCAGGTCTTTATACTTTCTTGCAAACTCGGACAGAGTGCTGATGACTCCCACTAGCTTTTTCTGCACCAGCCTTAGGGCCTCCGTCATAATAATCACGTCGGTATTGTCCCCTACATAGCAGGAGGTAGCCCCCAAGTGAATAATCGGTTTCGCCTTCGGGCACTGGACGCCGAAAGCGTATACATGAGACATGACATCGTGACGGACTTCCTTTTCCCGTTTTTCCGCCACATCATAATTGATATCGTCCTGGTGAGCCTTCATCTCATCGATCTGCTCCTGGGTCACCGGCAGGCCCAGTTCCTTTTCCGCTTCCGCCAAAGCGATCCACAGCTTTCTCCAGGTGCGGAATTTCATATCCGGAGAAAACAGGTATTTCATCTTTTGATCCGCATAGCGGGACGACAAGGGAGATTCGTAAATATCTTTCATCAATAATCCTCCTTAACGGTGTACGGGAGTACAGCGCTGCTCTGGCTTGCCTTCCATGATGTGCTTCGGAACCGGCGCCGGATAATTCCCCGTAAAGCAGGCGTCGCAGAAGCATTTCTCCCGCTTGCCGATCATCTGGCACAGGCTGTCGAGCTCCAAAAATCCGATAGAATCCGCGCCGCTGAGCTTTCCGATTTCCTCTACCGACATTTTACAGGCGATTAACTCGTTTTTAGACGGGATATCCGTTCCGTAATAGCAAGGCCAGGTAAAGGGCGGCGAGCTGATCCGCAAATGGACCTCCTTGGCCCCCGCCTCCCGCAGCATGCTCACAATACGGTCGCAGGTGGTTCCCCGGACAATGGAGTCATCCAGCATAACGATCCGCTTTCCCTTTACTGCGGTAACCAGCGGGTTAAGCTTGATCCGCACGCTGTTGCGCCGTTCCTGCTGGGTCGGCTTAATAAAGGTCCGGCCAATGTAATTATTTTTTACAATGCCCTTTTCATAGGGAATCCCGGACTCCTCACTGTAGCCTATGGCCGCGTCGATTCCGGATTCCGGCACGCCGATCACCAGATCGGCCTCTACCGGATGCTGCCGTGCCAAAAGCCGGCCCGCTTCTTTCCTCGCCTCATACACACTGACTCCGTCGATCACGCTGTCTGTCCTGGCAAAATAGATATACTCAAAAATGCACGGGGAAATCCTCCCGGTGCAGTGGTCCCGGATGGACTTCACCCCGCTGGGATCCACCACCACGATTTCTCCCGGTTCCACATCCCGGACAAATTCCGCGCCGCAGGCATCCAGGGCACAGGTCTCGCTGGCAAATACGTATCCTTTGCCAAGCCTGCCCATACACAAGGGGCGGAACCCATTGGGATCTCTGGCGGCAATCAGCTTCTGAGGACTCATCACCAGCAGGGAATAAGCTCCTTGGATCTGAGGCATAGTCCTGCGGACCGCCTCCTCGATGGAGCCGCTGTGCATCCGTTCTCTGGCGATAATATAGGCGATTACCTCAGAATCAATGGTAGTTTGGAAAATCGCCCCCCGGTGCTCCAGCTCCCGGCGGATTTCATGAGCGTTTGTCAGGTTACCGTTATGGGCGATGGCCAAGGTCCCCTTGATATACCGCATCACCAGAGGCTGGGCGTTTTCCGGCACACTGTCACCAGCGGTAGAATACCGCACATGGCTGACGCACATCTGCCCGGAAAGCTTGTCCAAATCCTTGGGATGAAACACCTCGCTGACCAGTCCCATATCCTTATGATAGGAAACCACGCCCCGGTCGTTCACAGCGATGCCGCAGCTTTCCTGTCCACGGTGCTGCAGGCTAAAAGGCCATTGTAAGCGGCGTAAGCCGGAGGCATGACGTCGTCTCCATACAAACCGAAAACGCCGCATTCTTCATGCGGCTTTTCGGCTGGTTCTATTCCATTTGGTTCTTTGGAATTCCAGTAAGAATGATTCAACATGGCACCATCCTAAATCAAGCGAGTCCTACGCGCTTCATCATCTCTGCGTACGCTTCCTCTACGCCGCCCATATCCCTGCGGAAACGGTCCTTGTCCAGCTTCTCGTGAGTTTTGATATCCCAGAAGCGGCAGGTATCGGGAGAAATTTCATCCGCCAGAAGGATTTCGCCGTCACAGCGGCCGAACTCCAGCTTGAAATCAATCAGCTCTACGCCGGTCTTAGCGAAAAACTCCTTTAGCAGGTCGTTGATCCGAAATGTCATGGAGGTAATCGTATCCAATTCCTCCCTGGTGGCGTAGCCCATGGCCAGCACATGGTATTCATTGACCATCGGGTCTCCCAGCGCGTCATCCTTGTAGCAGAATTCTAAAATGGGGCATTTCAGTTCAGTTCCCTCAGCAACGCCGAGACGCTTGGAAAGCTGCCGGCTGCCTTGTTGCGGACAATAACCTCCAGAGGAACGATTTCAACCTTTTTCAAAACAGTTTCCCGGTCGTTCAGTTCCTCCACATAGTCAGTCTTCACGCCGTTTTTCTCCAGCATCTGCATCAAATAGTTGGACATTTTATTATTGACAACGCCTTTTCCCACAATCGTGCCCTTTTTCTGGCCGTTGAACGCGGTCGCGTCATCCTTATACGATACGATCACATACCGGTCGTCATCGGTAGCGTAAACCTTTTTCGCCTTTCCCTCATACATCATTTGTGCTTTTTGCATGATTGAATGCCTCCTTTTAAATCACAGCTCATATTTCCTTCACTGGCCACAAATCTATTTTTATTATACCTTGCCTCGGCAACTTTCGCAATAATTGAAAAAAGAGATTGAGAAATTCCCACATTTCACTAGAAAAACCTTCGGTGCCCTCTCTGGGTTTTGGCTTAAGTTACAATAGAAGCCGCAGGAGAAATCAGAATTAGATCTTGTCCTAAGCTGAAAACAAGAAAAGCAGCGGATGGAAGCCGGCCGATCCCGCTTTTCCTCCGCTGCTATTTTCACAGCAAATGGATATTATGTTCCTCGCAGAGCCGGATGGTTTCCTCCGGCCAAATCGACGCCTGCACCTCGCCGATATGAGCGCGGCGCAGGAAAAACATACAGATTCTGGACTGTCCGATTCCTCCGCCGATGGTATCGGGAAGCTCATTGTTTAACAATGCCTTTTGGAACGGCAGCTCCGCCCGTTCCATACATCCAGCAATTTCAAGCTGAGCCTTTAACGCCTTCGCATCTACCGGATTCCCATTGAAGAAAGCTCCAGGCAGTATCCAGCATAGGATAATCTACGATAATATCTCCATTTAAGGTCCAATCATCGTAATCGGGCGCTCTGCATCATGAGGCTTTCCGTTTCTCAACGCCCCGCCGATTCCCATCAGGAACACCGCGCCGTGCTCCTTCACGATTTGGCGCTCCCGTTCTTTTGTGGTGAGGCCGCAGTAGCGGTCCTCCAGCTCTGCGGTAGTGACAAAGGTAATATGCTTCGGCAGCACCGGCTTGATCTGAGGATAAAAAGAAGCGACGTACATTTCCGTACGCTTTAAAACCTCGTAGATCTGATTTACTACGGTTTTCAAGGTATCAATGGTGCGTTCTTCCTTGCCGATAATCTTTTCCCAGTCCCATTGGTCTACGTAAATAGAGTGAAGATTATCCGTATCTTCATCCCGGCGGATTGCGTTCATATCTGTGTAAAGTCCTTCACCCTTACAAAATCCGTAGCGTTTTAACGCCATGCGCTTCCATTTTGCCAAGGAGTGGACAATCTCCACCGGCGCGTCATCCAGTTCCTTGATTCCAAAAGCAACAGGGCGCTCTATACCGTTCAAATTGTCGTTCAAGCCGGAATCCGGGCTCACAAACAGAGGCGCGGAAACCCGGGTCAGGGCAAGCGCCTCAGATAGTTCCCGTTCAAAAAAATCTTTAATCAGCTTGATGGCAACTTCTGTTTCCCGAATCGACATGCCTGTGTCGTACTGGTCAGGCAGCTTCAAGTTCAGCATTGGCAGGATCTCCTTTATCATAATAACAAGCTTAGCGCCCGTTAATTAATATCTGCTCAGATAATTTTTAATTTCCCACTCTGTTACCACGTTACGATACTGATTCCATTCCTTTTGTTTATAGGCCACATATTTCATAAACGCATGTGAACCCAAAGTTCTATGGATCAGGCTGTCCTTTTTCATCGCCCGGACCGCCCGGTCCAAATTGTCCGGAATATTTTCGATTCCCATAGCCTCCCGCTCGTCGTCGGTCAGCTTAAACACATTGCTGTCAGTCGAAGCCGGGGGCATTAATTCCCGTTTAATGCCATCCAAGCCCGCAGCCAGGCAAACCGCCAGCACCAGGTAAGGATTCGCTGAGGGATCCGGGTTTCTCAGTTCGATTCTGGTACCCGCTCCCCTGGCCGCCGGCACTCTGACCAGCGGGCTGCGGTTCTGCGCCGACCAGGCGATATAAACCGGCGCCTCATAGCCTGGTACCAGGCGCTTATAGGAATTGACGATCGGATTGGTGATCGCGGTCATACCCTTAGCGTGGTCCATGATCCCAGCGATAAAATGATAGGCGATTTTAGAAAGTCCATTGGGATCGCCAGGGTCCGCGAATACATTTTCGCCGTCCCGGCAAAGAGACATATTGATATGCATACCGGAACCCGCTTCGTTAAACAGAGGCTTGGGCATAAAGGTGGCGTGGAGCTTATGGCGCTCCGCAATAGATTTTACCGCCAGCTTAAAGGTCATTATATTATCGGCGGCAGTAAGCGCCTCGCTGTATTTAAAATCAATTTCGTGCTGCCCCGGAGCGCATTCATGATGGGAAGCCTCGATCTCAAAGCCCATATCCTCCAGAGTCAGGCAAATATCCCTCCGGGCGTCTTCCCCCCGGTCCACAGGGCCCAGCTCAAAATAGCTTCCGTGGTCGATAGTGGTGGTCGTGGGATACCCCTCGTCGTCAGTCTGGAACAGGAAGAATTCGCACTCCGGACCCACGTTAAAGGTAAAGCCCATTTTAGCGGCTTCTGCCAGGATGCGGCGCAAAATGCTTCTGGGGTCGCCCTCAAAGGGAGCTCCGTCGGTTTTATGGACATCGCAGATCAGGCGGGCTACCTTGCCGTGCTCCTGCTTCCAGGGATAGATCATAAAGCTGTCTAAATCCGGATACAGATACATATCGGATTCCTCAATCCGCACGAAGCCCTCAATTGAGGAGCCGTCAAACATGCATTTATTTGCCAGCGCCTTTTCCAGTTGGCTTTCCGTAATGGCTACATTCTTGCACTGTCCGAAAATATCAGTAAACTGCAAGCGCACAAAGCGGATATTCTGCTCCTTCACGATGCGTATGATTTCCTCTTTGGTAAATCGCGGCGTTTTTGCCATTTCTGCCATTCTGCTTTCCCCCACACGAAGTTTTGTAAGCCTTACGGCGCGGCCCTCAAAAGAAAACGTTCCAACAGATGCTTGGAACGCTTAAGCCGGAAGGCTGACTTTCTTTGTAATACCGGTATTATTATACCATTTTTAAAATAGCGATTTCAAGGGATTCCAGGGGCCAAGGCTGAAAACGGAAATTTTTGGCGTTTTTCATAAGGAAGAAAATTTTTTTCGAAAGAAAATGTATTCATCTTCTAACAGAAATCCCTCTCCCCGCCAGATAAGTCTTAAGCTCCGGGATAGAGATTTCCCCAAAATGGAACAAGGAAGCCGCTAAAACCGCATCTGCCTTTCCCAGAGTGAACGCGTCATAAAAATGGGAAAGCCTTCCCGCGCCGCCGGAAGCGATCACCGGAATACCCACCCGCCGGGAAACCTCTCGGGTCAGGTCCAAATCGTAGCCCTCTTTCACGCCGTCGCAGTCCATGCTGGTCAGCAGAATCTCTCCCGCGCCCCGGCGTTCCGCTTCCACGGCCCATTCCACAGCATCGATTCCCATATTGATTCGTCCGCCGTTAATATAGACATCCCAGCCGCCTGTTTCACGGCGCTTGGCGTCAATGGCCACTACCACGCACTGGCTGCCGAACTTATACGCCGCCTCATTAATAATCTCCGGCCGCTTGATCGCCGCAGAATTGACAGAAACCTTATCCGCACCGGCCCGCAGGAGCTGAGTAAAGTCCTCTACCGTACGGATGCCCCCGCCTACGGTAAAGGGAATAAAGATTTTTTCAGCCACCCGGCTGACGATATCCAGCATAATGCCTCTGGCATCGGAGGAGGCGGTGATATCCAGCAGCACCAGTTCATCCGCGCCTTGCCGGTCGTAGGCGACCGCCGCTTCTACCGGATCGCCGGCATCCCGCAAATTCACAAAGCTGGTGCCCTTCACCACCCTGCCGTTTTTCACATCCAGGCACGGATAATTCTTTTAGCATGCATTCAGCGTTCCTCCCCTCTGGTAATGGCCGCGAAGTTACGCAGCATATCTAAACCGGCGCTTCCGCTTTTTTCCGGATGGAATTGTGTGGCGAAAATATTTCCCTTCTGCACCGAAGCGTCAATGGAGACGCCGTAGCTCGTCCTCGATGAAACAATGGCCGGATCGTCGGCAGTCAAATAATAGGAGTGGACAAAATACACGTAAGGGTTTCCTGTGATCCCGGCAAACAGCCCGGTCCGGCTGGGGATCGTCAGGTCGTTCCACCCATATGGGGAATTTTCAGCCCCTCTCCAGCCGGAATTTTTGTGATTTTTCCTTTCAAAAGCCCCAGCCCCTTCGCCCCAGGGCTTTCCTCGCTGGCTTCAAACAAAAGCTGAAGCCCCAAGCAGATCCCCAAAAGGGCTTTCCGCTATTGGCATAACCAATCACCGATTCCGTCAGGCCCGAAGCTTCATGCAGTCCATCGCGTCAGCAAAGGAACCTACTCCGGGTAAAATCGCTCCATCCGCATTTTGCAAAACCTGTTTATCCTTGGTAATAACAGCGTCGCAGCCGATATAATGGAGCGCTTTTATTACGCTCTGCAGATTTCCAGCGCCATAATCTATCACAGCGATCACAACAACCACGCCCTTTTGTTTGGATTAGAACCCTGTTAGGGTTATGGTTTATTGTATCATTTTCTTCGTTAAATGGCAAATTGCTTATCAAATGTTCTTCAAAAAACAGGGTATAATAAGGCAAGTCATTTCTTTATCCGGGAGGAGTTCCAATGTCTGTCCCTAGTTATTTAATCGAGCCTTTAAGCATTATCTGGAGAAACGGTCCGATTCCCGATCCTTCGCTTCTTACAAAGAGCACCCCCAAGGTTCGTCACGCCGCTTCATTCTGGAAAAGCCGGGGCTCTGGAAGCTCAAAAAGCAACTCGGAAGCAGCTAAAAAAAGCCCTAAATTCTGAAGCATAAATTTTATATGCCTTTTTACCTGAGCACGGCCATATTTTATTGCTTTCAAAATATAATTGTGATATAGTATAAAGAATCTGTATGCCTGGGAGGAGTTAAAATGGATTATCTTGCGTTGTTTGGAATCGCCGTGGGCCTTTCCATGGACGCGTTTGCGGTTGCTTTGACCAATGGAGCGGTTACCAGAAATCTCAAGCTGAAACACGCGCTTGGCATCGCTTTAGCGTTTGGAGCTTTTCAGGCGGTCATGCCTACTATAGGCTGGCTGGTCGGAATCGCAGGAAGGGGTATCATCGAGTCAGTTGATCATTGGGTAGCGTTCATTTTATTGGGATATATCGGCGGCAAAATGGTTTATGACGCCGTAAAAGAGGCCAAAAGCCATGAACCAAAGGAATGCCGGGATCCTATCAGCTTTAAAATGCTGATGGTAATGGCGATAGCTACCAGTATCGACGCTTTAGCAACAGGAATAATCCTCCCCTCTGTCGTCGGAGCCTCTACCCTCCTGCTAATGCTGACTGCCGTAGCCTGATTGGCCTGACAACCTTTATCATTTCTTTTGCCGGCGTTTACATAGGAAAAAAGTTTGGAGATCTCTTCTCCTCGAAAGCGGAATTATTAGGCGGCTTAGTGCTGATTATTATTGGCTGTAAAATTTTGATTGAGCATTTGTTCTTATCCTGAAGCTTTTATGAGTTGCTTTATAAGTCAACACATCTAAAACGTCTGAACGCAGAATGTGTTCGGAACGTTTGTTTTTTCAAACCGCTCCCCAAAAACCTCTGAACTAGACTATGCAAAATAAAAGAGCCCTAATGCAAACCGCACTGATGCTCTTTCTGAACTGCACTACAAAAGAGATCCCAGCACAAGCGCAGACACAAAAGAAAAAGGCGAAGCGCATATTTGGTGATGCAGTCTGCCTCCGGGAAACGCGGACGAGCTAGATCCCCACAGAAAATGCGGGCCGTAGAATTTAAAAATAAAAAACCTACGGTAAGCAACTTGCTTACCGTAGGTTTGGTTTTACGCTACAAAAAGACGCCGCTGCCAAGCGCGCCATCCTCATTCAAACAAAAGAAAAGAGTCCGAACGCGAATTGCGTCCAGACTCAGTCTGGGAAGCGTTGACAAAAAAGATACCCGTCATAAACGCGAGCGCAAAGCCGTAATAAAGCAAAAGCCCCGAACGCGAACTTCGCGCGTCGAGGCTCTCGACTGGTGCGGATAACAGGACTTGAACCTGCATGAACTTGCATTCATATGGACCTGAACCATACGCGTCTGCCAATTCCGCCATATCCGCATATTTTATTTGTCAACCGTGGCGACAGTTATAGATTTTAGCATAAGGTTTCGGAATTGTCAACTACTTTTTTTACAAATTTTAAAACATGTTGAGAAATCAGAGAAAATGTAAAAAAAGATTTAAGAAAATAGCTTTCTGTTGTGCGTTAAGAATAAAACCGGAAGCGTTTGAAGCGGTTATTTGATACTAAGCCTTCCAAGACTTAATTTTGAGACCCGCGGAATAAAAGCTTGCAAAAAAACATAGGATACCCTTGGAGGTGATCCTATGCTGAAAAAAGCAAAACCATACCTTATTTCAATCGCCATCGCTCTTGGCGTGGGCCTGCTCTCATCTTTTTTTACCAGAGACGCTATGATCAGGTTTGAAACGTTGAAGAAGCCTCCCCTGGCTCCTCCGGGAAGCGTATTCCCAATTGTATGGTCTGTGCTGTTCGTCTTGATGGGGATCAGCATCGTCTTATTTTTGAAATCAGGCGGCATCGACAAAAAGGCTGGCCTCTTATTATATACCGCCCAGCTGGTTGTCAATTTCTTCTGGACTATTTTTTTCTTCAATTTGGAGTGGCGCCTCTTCTCCTTCTTTTGGCTCTTGCTTTTGTTAGGACTGGTAATAGGAATGATCGTAAAATTCTCAAAGGATTCTAAACCCGCAGCTTATCTACAGATTCCCTATGCTTTATGGCTCCTTTTCGCGGGGTATCTCAATTTAGGGGTCTATCTATTAAACCGGGCATAAACTAATTCTGTCTGATAAAATCTGACATCATGAATTTATAAAGCTAAAACAGGCGAACCGTTTGGTCCGCCTGTCTATTTTTGCGGAAAATTTTTCTATAGGCAAGGGAGCCCATACGCTTCATACCGGACAGCGCTCCTTTCCTTCCGCCACATTCTTTTCCAGCCAGTCTTTTTCAGCCGAACGCTTCCCTTCCGGCTTATAAGGGTACCCTAAATAAAAATTTCATGGTATAATAAATGCCATAATAGTAGAAAACTTTTCAGAAAGGATCATATCCATGCGTGAAGAATTGCAGCGCACCGCGCTCCTTTTGGATGAACTCAGCCTTCAAAAAATACAGAGCAGCAAGGTGGCTGTATTCGGAATCGGCGGTGTCGGAAGCTACGTAGTGGAAGCCCTTGCCCGGGCGGGAATCGGTTCCTTTATCCTTGTGGACCACGACCTCGTTTCCATTTCCAACATTAATCGTCAGCTTATCGCCCTACACAGTACTGTGGGCAGACCTAAGGTAATTGTAGCTAAGGAACGCATTTTAGATGTCAATCCCAACGCCTCAGTAGAGGCCCGCCAGGAATTTTATCTTCCCGGACAGGACAACAGTTTTTTATCTGGATGCAGTTACATAGTAGATGCCATTGATACTGTCGCCTCTAAGCTTGCCTTGGTCGAGGCTGCCGAAAAAACAGGGCTGCCCATTCTTAGCAGCATGGGCACCGGCAATAAACTGGATCCTTCCCGCTTCCAGATCGGGGACATCTACGATACCAGCGTTTGTCCCCTATGCCGGGTCATGCGCCGGGAGCTGCGGAAACGAGGGATTCCAAAGCTGAAGGTGCTGTATTCTTTAGAGGAGCCAATCAAGCCCAAGGCCTCACCAGAGCCTCCGGGAGAGGGCAAGCGGCAGGTACCCGGAAGCATTTCCTTTGTTCCCTCCTGCGCCGGCCTGCTGATCGCCGGGGAAGTCATTCGGGATCTGATTCAAAAGCCGGAATTAAAATAGAATAACCAGGCCTTTTGGTGGAAAGCTAGTCTTGAGGTGAACCAAATTGGAAAACAAAAACAGGAAGCCCCAAAAGGAAAAGACTCCCAAAAAGCTTTCTCAGATTCTTCCCCAGGAAGGAAAGGGAGAAATTTTATCCGACGTGAACGGAAGCTATACCGGTACTCCTATCGATTCCGTCCAGCCGGTTCAAGATGCCGACGACCTTTAAAATCTCTGAAAACAGAAATAAAATCGCCTGCCCGCGCATAGGTATCCTATGAAGTGCAGGTGATTTTTTGTGGTCTAAATTTTTAAAATCTCCCAAAATAATCTTAACGGTCCTTTGTGCTTTTCTGATTCTGGCCGTATCGCTTCCAATCTCGTTCGGAAGCGATACCGTCATGGAGGTGACGGCACAGCCGTCCAGCGCCAAACGTGATTTTATCCGTTACGCGGAATTTAATGTTCCCTATGAAGCGCTGGAAACCGCTATGCAGGCGGATATCGACAGCTATGGCTCGGAACACCATATTAACTGGATCGAGCCGCTAGCCTATTTAGGAGCTAAATACGGAGGAAATTTTTCATCCTACAAGAAAAAAGACTTAGCCTCTATTCTGGAAAAGCTCAAAAACGGTGAAAACATGGATGACCTAGCTAAGGATATGAAATACTACCCTTATTATTATCAGGTCTATTCGGCTGTTTTAGGCGGCTTTTTAGGTGAATACCAAGTGACTGTCCAAGATCCGGAAGCTCCCTCTAAAACCGTCACAGAGACGAAATATGGACTGCAGGTTTATTCTCCCATCGCTAAAACCTTTCCTTTTCAGCATTATGATGATTTTGGAGCCTCCCGCTCCTATGGTTATCAACGAAACCATCTGGCCACGACCTAATGGCCGCTACCGGCACTCCTGTAATCGCGGTGGAAAGCGGCACCGTAGAGGTGATGGGCTGGAATCAATACGGCGGCTGGCGCATCGGTATTCGGAGTTTTGATAAAAGCGATATTACTACTATGCCCATCTGCGGCAAAACCGCCCTTACCAGGTTGATCTGACAGAGGCAAGGTCGTTAACGCCGGAGATGTCATTGGTTATGTAGGCCGCACCGGATACAGCACCACCGAAAACGTCAATAACATCAACACCAGTCATCTTCATTTTGGTCTGGAACTGATTTTCGATGAAAGCCAGAAGGAATGTGACAATGAAATCTGGATTGATCTATACGCCATTACCAAGCTTTTGCAAAAGCATCAGAGCGAGACTTTGCGGGTGCCGGAAACCAAGGAGTTTTATTCCATATCCTCTGGGCAGGCAGCTCCAGCAAGGTAACCGCCTCCCAAAATTCAGAGTCTTCAGCCTCCGGCTCCTCTTAGCGCCTGCCAAATGTCAAACGGAAAGCACACCCGAAAAAAGCCCTCCGCAGGCCAGCCTGCGGAGGGCTTTTGATCTCATTCTTAGAAATGCAATACCAGCGTCATTTCCGCTGGAACATGCTTTTTCCCGCACGGCACACAGGACAGGTCCAATCGGCGGGCAAATCCTCAAAGGGAATATCCGGATCGCTGTAAACATAACCGCAAATAGTGCAAATCCATTCCTCCGTTGATTTCTCCTCTACCCGCTCCGGCGGCTGATAGGTCGGAGCATTTTTCGGCGCCATTCCCTTGATCACCTTGTGATAATATTCGTAGGTCATCGGCTTGCCTGCGCTTCTCTCGCTTCCCGCCTCGATCGCTGCGAAAAAGACAGTATGGGTAGGCGTTTCTACCGTCTGGATCACCTTACAGAGCATCCAGCAACAAATATTTTCCTTCAGCACCGGCAGCCTTCCTGAAGCATTTTATAACGGATATTTTTCAGCTTTTCCGTATTTCGCCCGGTAGTAAAGCCCAAAGCGCCGATCACCGCGCCAGAGGTATCTTCAGACAGCACGGAAACGGTAAAACGCTTATGCTTCATGATCTGCTGATGCGTATAATTATCGTGATGAATACTAACCGCTAAAATAACCGGTTCCGCAGTAACCTGAAAAACCGTGTTCGCAATACAGGCGGAAGGATAGCTCTCTCTTCCACACCGATTGCGTAAAGACATAGGAAAGAGACCACAGTATTTTTCATTCATGGCTTGCACCCCGCTTTCTATAACTAAGCATAAATAAATTTCTTTTGATACAGCACTTGCCTAATACCATTTTTCCTTTACTCAAAGCGGTATTGAAGCAGATATTCCAGTGCCGTCAACTATTCTGACCAGCTTTCGCCATCTATACCGTTATAATGCCATCAAAAGCTTTTAGAATTTGAATCGATTTATTTTTGACCAAACAGCACAGGCTTATCATAAACACCTTTGAACTTATGGCGCCTATTGCGAGAAAAAATTAAAACAAACTGTTTTTTATTTAAGACCTCCGGCACGGACGAAATCAAAGCTTTCTGCCCTTAACCTTCTCCCAATATTGTCGATAGGCTTGTTCATTTTTATTCTCGCCAAAATGATAATATTCCACATTTTTTAAAACATCCGGCAAATATTGCTGATCCACCCAATGATTTTCAAAGTCATGGGCATACTGGTAGAACTGCCCCTTAACCGGATTGTCCTCCCCGTCGAAATGCTTATTCTGAAGCTGTCTTGGAATGGGGCCATATTTTCCTCTTCTGACATCCTCCATGGCTCATTGATCGCATTATGAGCGGAATTTGATTTCGGCGCGATACTGACTAAAATTACTCCATCCGCCAGGCACAGACGGGCTTCCGGCAGTCCCACCTGAAACGCCGCGTCTACGCAGGCCTTGACAATGGGAATGATCTGGGGATAGGCGAGCCCCACATCCTCGCAGGCGGTGACCATCAAACGCCGGCAGACCGAGGGGAGGTCTCCCGCCTCCAGCAGGCGCGCTAAATAATGGACCGCCGCGTCAGGATCGGAACCCCGCATGGATTTTTGGAAGGCGGAAAGCAGGTCGTAGTGCTCGTCCCCATCCTTGTCGTAGCGCAAGGCGCTTTTCTGAGTCAATTCCTTCGCGGTTTCCAAGGTGATTTTACGCACGCCATCCGCGGCAGGCGACGAAAGAACGCACAGCTCTACGGAATTCATCGCCTTGCGGACGTCTCCGCCGCAGGCCAGGGCAATGTGGCCTACCACGCCGTCCTCAATTTGAAAGCCCTCCCCGCGTTCTTCCTCTAACAGAGAGAAGGCTCTTTCCACCGCTTTCGCCACCTCAGCTTTCTCCACGGTTTTAAATTCAAACACTGTGGACCGGCTTAAAATGGCGTTGTAAACGTAAAAATAGGGGTTTTCTGTGGTCGAGGCGATCAGAGTGATCTTCCCGTTTTCAATAAATTCCAGCAGGGTTTGCTGCTGCTTTTTATTAAAGTACTGGATCTCATCTAAATACAGCAAAATCCCGTTTGGAGCCGTAAAGGTATTTTCCGCCTCGGTAAAAATCTCCCGCAGGTCTGCGGTTCCCGCCGTAGTCCCGTTGAGCTTTCGCAAGGCCCGGTTGGTCTGCCTGGCGATGATAGACGCAAGGTGGTTTTGCCGACTCCTGATGGCCCGTAAAAAATCAAATTTGGAATTTCACCGGATTCAATGATCCGTCTCAGCGCTTTTCCAGGACCTAAAAGATGGCGCTGTCCTACCATGTCGTCAATAGTTTTCGGCCTTAAGCGGTCCGCTAATGGGGAAGCCATAATCATACTCCTTTTTGCTGGTTTCTGTTTGCGGGTATCGCTCTTTCTGCTGCTCCACAATTCCATATGTTCCCGCAGATCATAGGATATCGCCGCCCGGCAGACTCTCCGCCTCTCTATCGGCTTTTCTAAAATCTGATGACTGTGGTTTTCCATTTTTCGTCCTGCCTCGCCCGCCAGGACATATGCTTTCGGGCCCAAGCTTCCAGGCCGCCAAGACAAAATATGGAAAGAAACGGAAGGCGCCCGCCCTCCGTTTCTCAAGCTTCAGCTTAATATAAGGGATACTTTTCGCACAATGCGTTTACGCCCGCGCGCACCTTGTCCGCATTGCCCTCGAAGTCCTGAATCACCAGGGAAATAAATTCGGCGATCTGATCCATGTCCGCCTCCTTCAGGCCCCTGGTAGTCACCGCGGGAGTACCGATTCTGACACCGCTGGTCACAAAGGGGCTTCTGGGCTCGTTGGGCACAGTATTCTTGTTCACAGTGATGTAAACCTCATCCAAACGATGCTCTAACTCCTTACCGGTAATCTCCTGACCTCTCAAATCCAAAAGCAGCAGGTGATTATCCGTACCGCCGGAAATCAGCTTCTGGCCCCGCTTCAAAAGGCCCTGGGCCAGAGCCTGGCAGTTCTTCACTACCTGCTCCCCATAAGCCTTAAACTCAGGCTTCAGGCTTCTCCCAGACAAACCGCCTTAGCGCGATGATATGCATCAGCGGACCGCCCTGAGTGCCGGGGAAAATCGCCTTGTCAATCTGCTTGGCGAATTCCTCCTTGCATAAGATCATGCCTCCTCTGGGGCCTCTCAGAGTCTTGTGAGTGGTAGTGGTTACAAAATGAGCGTAGGGTACCGGACTGGGATGAACCCCAGCCGCCACCAAGCCGGCAATATGAGCCATATCCACCATTAAATAAGCGCCGCAGGCATCGGCAATTTCCCGGAATCTTTTAAAATCAATAATTCTGGGATAGGCGGACGCGCCGCAGACGATCATCTTCGGCTTACATTCCATGGCGATTTCCATAACCCTGTCGTAATCGATCTGCTCGGTATCGGAAGCCACACCGTATTCCACAAAATTAAAATATTTGCCGGAGATATTAACCGGAGAGCCGTGGGTCAGATGGCCGCCTTCAGAAAGGTTCATGCCCATGATGGTATCCCCCGGGTTAAGCATCGCAAAATAAACCGCGATGTTCGCTTGAGCGCCGGAATGAGGCTGTACATTGGCGTGCTCCGCACCAAACAGCTTGCAGGCTCTCTGGCGGGCAATCTCCTCCACCACATCCACGCATTGGCAGCTCCGTAGTAACGCTTGCCGGATAGCCTTCGGCATATTTGTTGGTAAGCACGCTGCCCATAGCCGCCATTACTGCCGGAGAAACCAGGTTCTCAGAGGCGATCAGCTCCAGGTTGCGGCGCTGTCTCTTCAGCTCCTCGTTCATAGCGGCCCCGACCTCGTTATCGAAAGACGCGATAAACGCTAAATTTTCATCTGCGTAATGATTCATCCTTTAACCACTCCTACATTCCACATAATATGAAAAAAGTATACACGTTTTTTGCGGAAATAGCAAGTTAGACAGCAGATAAAAATGAAAAGTTCTTTTTCTCTGCTTGAATTCCGTGTGATCTGATTTTCCGATTTCCATAATCGGTTTTTGCCGAAACGCCTTGTTTTTGATGTTTTTTTGTTATACACTATGGTTATACGAGCCATAGGAGGTTTATTTTATGACGAACAAAGAACGGGCATCTCTGGCGGTAGCCGCGTTAAAAAAGGAATATCCGGACTCAATCTGTTCTCTCACCTACCGTGATCCTCTCCAGCTGCTGATTTCCACCCGGCTTGCCGCCCAATGCACCGATTTAAGGGTAAATATGGTAACACCGAAGCTGTTTTCCGATTTTCCGGACGTCTGCGCTTTTGCTGACGCTGATATTTCTGCGGTGGAAGAGGACATCCGCACCTGCGGCCTATATAAAACAAAGGCCAGAGATATTATCGCGATGTGCCAAATGCTGCGGGATGAATTTGGCGGAAAGGTTCCGGACACCTTAGAGGAGCTGACTCGTCTGCCCGGTATCGGCAGAAAGACCGCCAATCTGGTGTTGGGCGATATTTTTCATAAGCCTGCCGTGGTGGTGGATACTCACTGCATACGGCTGACGCGCCGCCTTGGCTTTCATAATTTAAAGGATCCATACAAAATCGAGATGATTTTAAAGGACGCCCTCGATCCTAAGGAATCTAATGATTTTTGTCACCGCCTGGTACTTCACGGCAGGGCTGTGTGCGACGCCAGAAAACCAAAATGCGAGCAGTGCTGCATGAAAGAATTTTGCGAAACTTATTTAGAAAATGAAAAAAACAGTTGAAATCTGTGTAAGGTAGTGCTATAATATTTTTTGTTCGCTGGAAACTTCAGTGAACAATTCGGGGCGTAGCTCAGCTGGGAGAGCGTACGGTTCGCATCCGTAAGGTCGAGAGTTCGATCCTCTTCGTCTCCACCATAACAAATCAATCCGAACCTTATGCCGGTTGGCGGTGGGTTCGGATTGATTGTTTTTATGATATATTATAATTTTAAGGCAATATTGATTAGATTGCTTTATCTCGGTGCGGGGGCGAAAACATATAAAAGTTTTCCGCCCCCGATTTAATTATCCATAACTCCATTAATCTTTGCGATCTACAATAGCGCAGCCAGGGCTGCCTGGCCGCTAAGCGCAAAAAGCCCAGACGCTGTGAATCAGCATCTGGGCTTTTATCTATATGTTTAAGTATGCGCTTTCCACAGACATTCTGTTACGTTCATTTCGGTAAATACCGCCTGAAAGGACCCTTTCCCCGGCGAGCAAGCATCAGTCCAAAGTGAACCTCTCCGCTTCCTTCCTCCAAATGGAAAATACGCATTTGGTGAAAACGGATTCCATCAAAGGAATTTTCAAAGCAAAAATCGCTTTCCCTGCGGCTCAAACGGTAATACACACTGGTAACAGAAGAAGAAATCTCCGATGTAGACCAATCGGAGTAGCCCCGGTTGGTTACCACGCTTCCAAGCCAGGACTCTTTTGCATCATGATACTCAATACAAGCCTTGGCCCAGCTGCCGCTGTTTTGATAAATTGCCAAACCGCATTGATCAAACAGGGTGCTGCTTTGAAAGCTGGCTTTGACGGTAAAAGAGAAATACGGTTCTTTCGTGCTGTTTAACAATACATGGGCGTTGTCGTTCTGAAATCCGTAATAAGTCCTCTGCCAAAATCAGAGCCCGGATCAGTGGTAATGATTACCCGATCCGGCTGAATTTCATACCGCCTTGGCTCTGAAAACCATCTGGCTTTTTCCGGCTGAAACTGAAACATGTCATTTCCCTCCTGAATCTTATTTAAAATACTGATAAACCTGGCATTTAATCATACCGTTATAAAGCTTTCGCCGTTTATCGGCCATTCTGCCAAAATACTGCTCAAACTGTTCTTCCGGGCTGATTACTGTGTAGCTCCATCCCCTTTTTCGCTGAAGCTTCTGTCCCATCACCCGGTAAAGCTCTTGAGCCACCTGTTGATCCAACAAACGTTCACCATAGGGCGGATTACAGATAACCGCGCCTCTTTCCCCCGCAAGCTCCAATTCCCGAATGTCCCGGCGCTCAAAACGGAGCTTGCCGGACACGCCCGCCTTTGCGGCGTTTCCCTCGCGATCGCCAGGCATTCTCGTCGATATCATATCCAAAGCCTGTAAAAGCAGCATCCTTTGAATCAGGTCCTGGGCCCTTTCCCGCTCTTTCCGCCACACCTGTGCAGGAATCTGCTCCCACCGCTCCGCCGCAAACCGTCTCCGCAGTCCCGGCGCCAGATGCATAGCGTACATGGCTCCCTCCACCAGGATGGTTCCGGAGCCGCAAAAAGGATCAAACAGGATACTGTCGCGATAAACCCGGGAAAGCTTAACCATTGCCGCCGCAAGGGTTTCCTTAATGGGCGCTTCTGCGGCGTTCGCCCGGTAACCGCGCTTATGAAGTCCAATTCCTGAAGTATCCAGCATGACAGAAACCCGATCCTTTAAAATCAAAAACTGGATCTGCCTGGCAAAACCAGTTTCTTCAAACCAGGAAATCCGATACTTCTGCCTCAGCCGTTCCACTACCGCCTTTTTAACGATAGCCTGACAATCCGGGACACTTTTCAGCTGGGAATCCAAGCTTCTTCCCTTGACCGGAAAGCTGTCCTGTCTGCCAATCCACAGCTCCCAGGGCAGAGATTTTACTTGCTGAAACAGCTCCTCAAAGGTTTTAGCCTCAAAGGCCCCCATTTGAATCAAAATGCGTTCACCGTACCGGCAGTTTATATTAGCCCGGGCCAGAATCTCTGGGCCGCCCTGAAACACTACCCTTCCGTTTTGAGGCCGTATATTCTGCGCCTCCAAATACAGAAGCTCGTCCTTTACCAAGCCCTCCAGCCCCAGCAGGCAAGGGCATACCATCGTGATTTCCATGAATCAATCCTCTTCCTACAAAGTTATAGCCGCCGGCACAAACTGCGGTCTCATAAGCCTTATCAGGCTCTGCCGCCAGCAAACGCCTCATTCGAACAAAGCCTACCGATTTTTCGTCTGCGCTACGGTATTCACAGCTTTTCAGCCTATGACTACTAAACGCCGGTTTTCCACAGCAGGTCCATTCCTCATCCTACGGCTTGATTTTTCCGAAGCCTCAAGTGAAAGCCCTCTGAGGGCTGGTTCGCCTGCAAAGCCGGCACGCATAATAACAAGGCTGCGGCCAAACCGGCAGAGGCCGGATGGCCGCAGCCACCTTGTCATTTTCTAATACTTGCTAGTTTCTCTGAATTTTTATTATATCAGTTCTTTCCAGGCCCTGCAAGCCTTATTCCTCCGCAGGCTCCAGAAGTCCGTAAGTGCCGTCCTTTCTTACATAAACCACATTTACGTCTCCAGTCTCCATATTTTGAAACATAAAAAACTGATGGCCTATCATATTCATCTGTAAAATCGCTTCCTCCACCAGCAGAGGCTTCAAAGCGAAGTGCTTGATCCGCTCAATTTTGTAATCGCCCTCAGCTTCCTCCTCGGCGGAAGCTTCCTCTGTCTCTTGAGCCAAAAACTCATCGATGGCTCCCACCGCGCGGATTTTCTTTTCCAGCTTACACTTATTTTTACGAATTTGACGGCCCAGGGCATTGACCACTTCATCCAGAGCGTCGTTCATTTCCGGAGCGGTTTGCTCGGAGCGGTACACCATACCATCCGCGGTGCGAATCGTCACCTCTACGGTCTGCCTGCGTTTCTCCACGGTGACCGTAACGCTGGCTGAAGCGTCCTCACCGAACATGCGGCCGAATTTTTTCAGCTTCTTTTCCACCCGCTCCTTAAAATTATCGCGTAAAGATACTTTTCTTCCTGTTATGGTGATCTTCATGCTTCCTGTCCTCCTTTAAATTAAGCTTGCAACGATTAGTAAAATGAAATCTCTAGGGTTAATCGCTATTTTTATTATACCACGCCCAGCAAATTATTTAAAGTATTTCACAAAAAATTTATAATTTTAGTACAGTTTGTACAATATTTGTTTTATTTTCTTTCATAAACGATTTTTCCACCGCAAATTACCATTTCAGGCTTGTTCATCAAGTCCAGCGGATCTCCTTGATATACCACAAAATCGGCATCCTTCCCCTCTTTGATGGAGCCCACCCGCTTGTCCAGTCCGCAGATCCTGGCTGGAGTAATCGTAATCGCCTCCAAAGCCTGCTCCCGATCCATTCCCTCCCGCACAGCCAGAGCGGCGCACAGCGGCAAATATTGAATCGGAGTCTCGGGGTGGTCGGTAATGATCGCAGTAGGGATTCCAGCCCTTGCCAGTATTCCTGGGGACCGGGGCGTCATATTCTTCAGCTCTGGTTTGCAGCGGTCCCCCAGAAATGGTCCGGACAGCACCTGCACCCGATCTTGTAGAAGCTCCCGGGTGATCAGATGCCCCTCAGTGCCGTGAACTAAAACATAATCCAGATTAAATTCCTTAGCGATACGAATCGCGGTAAAAATATCATCCGCCCGGTGCGCATGAAAGTGCGCCTGGATCTTGCGTTCCAGCAGCGGCGCCAGCGCCTCGCATCCGGCGTCGTATTCCGGCGGATCATAATCTCCCTCCGGAGACTGGTCAGCCTTTATTTGATCCTCTAAATAGCGTTTTGCCTTTGAAAGCTGCTCCCGAATCACTGCGGCGGTTGCCATTCTGGTGGTGGGGGACTGGTTTTTACTATGATAAACCGACTTAGGATTTTCTCCTAATGCAAATTTAATCGCCATAGGCTCTTTTAAAACCATATCGTCGATCCGCCGGCCATAGGTTTTCATTGCCAGCATTTGTCCCGCGACCGGATTTGCGCTGCCGGGTCCTGTCACCACAGTGGTAATTCCACCTCCAGCGCCTCGGTAAAGCACCGGTCCATAGGATTAACGCGTCCAGCGCCCTTAGCTGGGGCGTCAGCGGTTCGGTTTCCTCGTTGCCGTCATCTCCCTCGAAGGTGATGGCATCCTCAAACATTCCCAGATGGGTGTGGGCGTCTATAAAGCCGGGATACACATCTTGATCCTTCAGATCCACTATTTTTTCATCATCCAAGGTGAAATCGGACATCTCCCCGATCTCCGCGATTTTTCCATTGACGATATGGAGATATCCGCTTTCATAGTTTGAGCCCTCCATGGTGTGGATTTTTCCATTAATAAAATACATAGCGTTCCTCCTCGTGGATTTCCATACAAAAAGGCGAACACAAAGCTGTGCTCGCCCATTTCTTTATTTTTGCTGTCCGGAGCCGCGGCGGGAAAAGCCTCCCCGCTTATTTTCCGTCACCCGCTTCAAATCGGACATCTTTTCATCGCTGGCCTGCTTGAATCTGGACATCATGTCCTCAAAGCTGGCAGGCTCGCTGGACCTGCCTCGGCTGCCCTGCCATTCAAAGGAACCGGGCCGTCCGGGGCTTACAGAACGAGCGGGAGCGGAACTGCGCTGCTGGGGCGCGGAGCCGGATCCATGGCTTTTTCATGGAAAGGCTGACCTTGCCGTCTTCGCTGATGCTGAGCACCTTGACCTTGACCGTTTGGTTCTCCGTTACAAAGTCGCGGATTTCCTTTACAAACGTAGGGGCGACCTCTGAAATATGTACCATACCAGTTTTTCCGCCGGGAAGCTCGATAAACGCGCCAAATTTGTAATGCCGGTAACCTTGCCTTCCAAAACCATTCCTACCTCAAGCTGCATATAGAACTGTTTTCCTCCCTTGATTTTCGATGTCCCTAAACATCAATTCCCTGCAATATTAATAAACACACGCTCTCCCGGATTAGCCAAATCAAGATCTCCTCTGGCAATACGCTCTATGTACTCCTGGTTCCCGTCCTTGGAATTCAAACATCCCGAAGCTGGTCGTTTTGAAGCTCCTGGACCTTGATCGCCTGATTCAGGTCATCCAACGCCTTCCGCTTTTCGCTGATCTGCATCTGCTGGTTGACCAGCATCACAGCGACATAACAGATAAAGACAAAAACTGCCAAGCGGAGAAAGAAACTCTTTTTAGCTTTTTTGGTTTTTACTTCCTGCATGTTTCTTCCTTCCCTTCTTTTTGGCGTCCTTTTGCTTTCCACGTTTCTTTTTAGGAGAATGTTTATTTAAAGTATACACTATTCTGCGCCTGCGTTTCAAGCTATTTTTTGATTTTACCGCAATTTTTTTCGCAAAACCAAGAGCTTTTTTGAATACTTTTTCAAATTTTCCAAATCCAGCAAACCGCCCTCCAAACCGGCTTCAAAACATGACGCTTGATCCAGGAAAAGATCCGCTGCAGCACCTTTACTACCAGCCTGCTGATAAAGAGCGTGGCCTGCCCCAAGGTCAGGTGATACAGGCACCAGCCGATCAGTTCTCCCGCCAGAAGATAAAACCGCATTTGTCCCTGGTTTGCCGCCAGAAGAAACAGAAAGGTCGCAACGCCGCTGCTGAAAAAATAAAAGAGGTCCCAGAAAAAGG
>ENA-OQIR01000304-OQIR01000304.1-human-gut-metagenome-genome-assembly--contig:-NODE-304-length-22844-cov-2.737113_pt1 | contig 22844 bp, 22 predicted proteins | sample MGYA00242580_ERZ504745 | MGnify/ENA primary metagenome ERZ504745 (study PRJEB26092, sample SAMD00036214) | human gut metagenome | host: Homo sapiens | study: EMG produced TPA metagenomics assembly of...
GAAGAGCTATGGCGGAACTACTCGGCGGCTTTGCACAGGCGGCGGTGAGCTTATCGACTCCAGACGGCACCCGCGACCCCGACAGGCACTCTGCAATGGCCATTGCCGTTGCTGGAACAATTACATCGCAATTCGGCCATCGCGTGGACCCTATTACCGGTGAGGGCAGTTCCCACACAGGCACCGACATCGCCTGCGCCGAGGGTACGCCGATCCTCGCCGCCGCAGATGGCGTGGTCACTGTTGCCAATGGCCTTGACAGCTGGGGCGGCAGCTACGGCTATTACATCCAAATCGACCACGGTAGCGGGCTGGAAACACTATATGCACACTGTTCCAGCATTTGTGTCACAACCGGTCAGCAAGTACAGGCTGGACAGGTTATCGGATATGTCGGCCACACTGGCGAGCCACAGGCAGCCATTTGCACTTAGAGGTACATGTAAACGGAAGCAGGACAGACGCAATGAGGTATTTCGGAATGTAAATTGTAAAGAAAAACATACGCCGAGTTGCGCAATAGCGAAAAAATTAGCACGAGGCGCACAAGTTCAGTGGTAATTGTGACAAAAGCAATGCCGTCTTTTTGGCTTTTTATCCAAAATTAATTTTCTATATTGACAATTTATAGGGCGAGTGCTGTTCTTTAGCTAATGCAAGCGGTTGCATTAAAGATTGCAACGCGGTTCCAATGTGTATGGATATGCACCGCGAAAGATGTCTGTTTTTAACAAAAAAGACTTGAAAATTATCTGTTTTCTGAAATTGTATAAGTAAACCGATTGCACGGGAGGAAGGATATGGAAGCAACCATCCGGGATGTGGCGCATCGCGCGGGGGTATCGCCCTCAACTGTATCGCGCGTACTAAATAATAAAGGTGTAATCTCAGACGAAACTGCACAACGCATACAAAAAGCAATGCAGGAACTACATTATGTTCCCAACGATTTTGCAAGAAGTTTTGCGACAGGCAGCGCACATACGATTGCAATTGTTATTGATGTAGAAAACACAGAAGCATATTCGAACAATTTCTTCAACGATACAGTTTTTGGAATTGAGACCACTGCCCATAAAAACGATTATAATCTGCTCATCACAAATGGCGCGGAGGCATTTGGTGGGATTGATTCTGTAGAAAGGTTGGTCTTGGGGAAAAAAATCGATGGAGTAATTATTCCTGAATCAATCGCAAACGAGCTATTCCTCAAACGCCTTAATGAGCAGAAATTCCCCTGTGTGATTTTAGGACGCCATGAGCATACCGAAAACGAAATCAGTTGGGTAGATATAAATAATATGCAAGCCGGTTCGCTGGCGGTACGGCATTTGTTCCAAAAAGGCTATCGTAAAATCGCGCTCATCACAAATGGTGATAAGGAACTTTTTAATAAGGATCGTGTTATTGGGTACTGCCGTGAATTGCAAGATTGTGAACTCCCGTTTGATCAAGGAATGATCATTCATCAAATTTCTTCAATTGATGAATGCAAAAGAAAGGTCGTTGAATTACTCAAATCGGAGAATCCGCCCGATGCGGTTATTTGTAGCAATGATTTGCTTGCGTTGGGAGCAATGCGAGCAGCAAAAGCACTGGGGAGTGACGTTCCCAATGAATTTGGCATCGTTTGCTTTGATAATACGACAATCACAGAAGTGATGGACCCTTCGATTTCGAGCTTGGATGTAAACACTTACGAATTAGGAGTCCAGGCCGCTGACATACTGATTAACCAAATTGAGAATCCTACGTCAAGCTTGCGCCAGATTTTACTGTCAACAAGAATGATTGAACGTAGGTCAACACAAAGAGAACAAGGAGGTTGTCCCTATGAATCTGCCAGCGGTTAATCACCGACCAACGCAAGAGTTTATTTACCCTGCATCGAGGAACGAACTTATCTTGCAGCTATTTACAGCTGCAAAAGACATCGATGAAGTTACATTACTATACTGGGAAAGATATGAACAAGATCCCAGTAAAATCCATCGAAAGAAACTTTCCGTATCATTAAGAGATGATCAACGAGATTGCTATCGAACATCTATCCGGACGAAAAGCATTGCCGCATATATCCGCTATTGCTTTGAACTGAAAAAAGGTACAGAAACTATCTGGTATGGCAGAAACGGATTTGATGAAAGTTTTCGAGGCATGAACGAAAGCTTCTTTGAATTTCTTTGGCCGAATCCGACTGATGGCTTTCGGGCTCCTAAATGGGCCGCATCGCAAATTTATTATCAGATTTTCCCTGAACGCTTTTGTAATGGCGATAATGCACTGTCTCCCAAGCAGGCCGTTGTTTGGGGGAGCACCCCCACTCGTGAAAACTATATGGGGGGCGATATTCCCGGAATCATCAAACAACTTCCGTACCTTTCCGATTTAGGAATTACTTGCCTTTACCTGACACCGATTTTTGAAGGAAGTTCGAATCACAAATATGATACGGTCGATTACTATAAAATCGATCCTCAGTTCGGAACGGAAAAAGAATTGCATGCACTTATTACTGAAGCGCATGCATTGAATATCCGAATTTTACTGGATGGCGTATTTAATCATTGTGGTTTTTACTTTCCTTATTTTCAGGATGTTGTTGAGAAAGGCCAAGCGTCACAATATTCCCGATGGTTCTTTGTACAATCGTATCCCATCAAAACAGATCCTTGTACTTATGACTGCGTAGGGCACTATAAATGGATGCCCAAGTTAAACTTGGCAAACGAGGCGGTCCAGAACTATTTCACAGAAGTTGGACTATATTGGATACGAGAATTTGGAATTGATGGATGGCGATTAGATGTGGCAGATGAAATGCCAACAAAATTCCTTGAACATTTTGCTGCTACAGTAAAAGAAAAATATCCCGATGCTCTTCTCCTCGGTGAAACATGGGGGGATGCAGATAGGCTTGTAAGCGGAAACCGCCTGGATTGTGCGATGAATTATCTGTTCAAGGATGCCGTAACAGATTGGATCGCAAAAGATAAAATATCTGTATCCACATTTGATCAGCGCATCAATCGGATGCTCTCCCTTTATCCGCAAGAGACGAATTTGCGGATGTACAATCCGCTGGATAGTCACGATACGGCCCGGTTCCTATTCTCTTGTGGCAATGACATTGCACGGCTGCGTTTAGGAGTTGCGCTTCAAATGACATTGCCTGGTTGCCCGGCAATATTCTATGGTGATGAAATTGGCATAACCGGGGATAACGACCCGCTATGCCGCCAGGCAATGCAATGGGATAAGTCAAAACAGGATCTCCACACAAAGGAATGGTATAAAAAGCTAATCAAGTGCAGAAGAAACAGCAACGTTCTTCAAGAGGGAAACTTCCACACATTATATGTTGACGATGAAAATGGTGTTTACGCATTTTCACGTAGCGTCGATAATGATGTGGCAATTATCATTCTTAACACCGGCACCAAGGAAATCCAAATACCACCTCAAAAAGGACCAACTGACAAAACACTAACGGTTTTATTTAACGAAAGTGCAGCATTCTCTGCACCGCAAAACAAACTTAAGTTCCGAAACGAAATGCTCTGATGAAGAAATGTGGACAACATCAGGGTGTTCCGTAAAAATATTAACAACAGAAAGCGAAGGTGTAACACAATGAAAAAGCAATCCACAAAAAAAGTGCTGGCACTTGCTACTTCCGCTGCAATGATGTTGACGGCATTCACGGCATGCGGATCTTCACAAGCACCAAGCACTACCCAACTCAGCAAACTTCCGAGGCACAAAGTGAAGAAGCAAAAGATGATTCCACCAACGGTGATACGGTTACGATCAACTTTTGGCATCACTACAGTGCGCAGTCCGCAGAGAATGAGACCTTGATGAATGTTCTCATTCCTAAATTTGAAGAAGAGAATCCCGGCTATAAGGTCAATGCAGTTTCTCATGACTGGAGTGACCTTCATGACAAGATTCTGATCAGTGCAAGCTCTCAGACGCTGCCGGATGTGGCCCGCCTGGACATTGCATGGGTACCGGAATTCCAGAAGATGAATATTCTGGTGCCCCTGGATCAGGAAATGAGCGATTTTGAGGAGGTTAGCAGCGAACTGCTTCCCAGTGCAATGAGCACTGCACAAATCAAAGGAAGCTATTATGCGCTGGCCTTGAACACGAACACGAAAATCATGTTCTATAACGAGGAAGCGTTTAACGAGGCAGGCTTGTCCGCCCGAAGACAATGGACGATATGCTTGCAGCTGCCCAGAAGCTTTCTGGAACGAACGCGAACGGTCAGCAAGTCTGGGGCCTGAATGAGCCGGCTCTGGCGGGCTGGAATGTTCTGCCCTACATTTGGAGCAACGGCGGCGAAATCACCGATGAAAACTACACGAAAGCAACTGGCTATCTGAACAGCGAAGCAACTGTGAACGCTGTGAAAATGCTGGCCGATATGTACAAGAGCAGCGAATTCACTGGCTTTAACAGTGGTGATATTCCGATGACAGATGGTTTCGGCACTGGTCGTTACATGATGCTGCTGGAAGGTCCGTGGAAGACTTCCGAGCTGGCGGGCGCATATCCTGACTTCAAGTACGCCACTTGTGAGGTCCCCGCAGGATCGGCTGGTTCCATTTCCGTTCTGGGCGGCGAAGACATTGCCATGTTCAACACTGCCAATAAAGAAGGCGCATGGAAATTCATGAAGTTTATGACCAGCGATTTTGCCGAAGAAGAAATGGCAAAGTGCGGGCAGATTCCGGTAAACAAAGAAGCGCTGGATAGCGATGTCGTTGCCAATGCTGATTATGCACCGTTCCTGGATGCCATTACCACTGCAAAGGCTCGTCCGCCGGTAGCCTCTTGGAGCGAAATTGACAACGAACTCACTACTGCAATGACTTCCATTATTAGTGAGGGTGCCGATGTCCAGGAAACTCTGGATGCTTTGGCAACGAAGGTAGATGCACTATTGACGGAGTAAATGTATTATAACATTTTTCCCGCAGTTAGACAACTGTTTTCGGCGGTTGCTCTATATAAAGTGAGGATATAGCGATGGGAATCAAATCAAAGCGTGACAAATTCCAAATCGGAGCGCTTCTGCTGCCGGGAGTAATGGTCTTCGCGTTGTTTACGATTTATCCTATTACGAAGCTGTTTTACATGAGTTTCTTCGAATGGAACTTCGGAACAATGCTGGAACACCCGTTCTGTGGGATCAAGAATTACATTGATGTTTTGTCGGATGAAACCTTTAGAACTGCGTTTGTCAATACAATCATTTATACGATAACCACAGTTCCTGGACAGATGATTCTTGGACTTCTGGTCGCGGCATTTATTAATTCCATTCCCCGGTTTCGTATCACGTTTCGCATTGTGTATTACATCCCTGTAATTACATCGTGGGTTATTGTTTCACTGGTATTCCGCTACATTTTCAATACAGAAGGTATGTTGAACTACTTTATTACGAATGTGATTCACATATCAACTGCCAACATTCCTTGGCTGGATACAAGAGCAGGCGGCATGTTCGTCCTGATTCTGCTTGGTATCTGGAAAGGTGTAGGCTGGAACATGGTTGTGTTTTTGGCCGCATTGCAAAGTGTTCCACAAGAGCTGTATGAATCGGCTGAGATGGACGGATGCGGAAGTATTGCCAAGTTCTTTTATATTACGATTCCGTGCATCAAATCAACGATCCTGTTTGCGCTTGTAATGCTGACAATTGGCGGCTTCAATGCGTTCACATCCATTAAGATGATTACGGGCGGAAAACCAATGCACAAGACTGAAACGGTCTTGACTTGGATGTACTATAAGGCATTTAATGCCGGTGAGTTCGGATACGCAGCAGCGCTTTCGTTCATTGTCGCGGTAACATTGATTCTGCTGGCAATCCTTCAGTTCAAGGCTATGCAGCAAGGTGACTCTGTAGAGTGAGGTGAGCATATATGCATACCATAAATAAGCAAAAAACGATTCAAAATGTGATTCTTTATGGTCTTCTGCTCATTGGCGGTGTGTTTTCTGTCCTGCCTATGATCTATATGATCAGCACTTCGCTGAAGCCCAATGGAGCACTTTATGAGTATCCGCCGCACTTTTTCCCGAAGCTTAGCCAGATAACGCTGGAGAACTACGTCTACATATTCAATCAGGAAAAGTTCTATTTGAACTTCCTGAACAGCCTTGTGGTAGCCATTCTGACTATCGTATTTGCAGCAATTATTGCGAGCGCACTGGCCTTTTGTATTGCACGATTCCGCTTCCCAGGAAGAAAGGTTCTGTTTGCCTTGGTTATCGGGACAATGATTATTCCAGGTACTACTCTGATAATTACGCAATATCAACTCGCAACCTACTTTAAGCTGACAAATAAGCTGCTGGGATTGGTTCCGTTTTATGTGGCGTGGGTTATTCCCTTCTCCACGTTTATGATCAAAAACTACATTGAGAGCATTCCCAGGGACTTCGATGAAGCTGTATACGTTGACGGTGGTAGCATTTTTACGGTGTTCTTTAGAATCGTAATGCCTCTGGCAAGTCCTGCAATTGCGTCTGTAAGCATTTTCAACTTTCTTACTGCCTGGGATGAATATCAGTGGGCCTTGACGGTTATCAACGATAATGCTAAAAGAACTCTGCCGATTGCTATTTCTGGATTCTTTGGACAGCATCAATTCACACAGTGGGGCTATGTTTTCGCAATGTCTATGGCAAGCTTACTTCCGGTTCTGATTATATTTATCTGCTGCCAGAAATATTTCGTTTCCGGGTTACAAACAGGAGGCATCAAAGGCTAATGACAGTTACCAAAGGAGGTAACCATGAAAAGTAAAAAGACATTAAATATGCGCGCGTTAAGCGCCTTACTTGCATCAACACTCGCGATTTCGGCTGTATTTGCGCCGACCGCATTTGCACAGGATATCGGTGATACTTCCCAGATTGCGACCGCAGAAGAAAGCTCCGACTTTACACCTGCGGATGCAATCAACGACACCGACATTCAGAAAATCACAGAAAAGAAGTCTGTCCTGGACGAGAGCGACATCATCTACATGATTTTGACGGATCGCTTTTACGACAGCGACAGCAGCAACAACGGTACACTTGGCGTTGAGTACCGCCCCGGCGAACTGAAATACACGCAGGGCGGCGACTGGAACGGCATCACTCAGAAGCTGGATTACATCAAGGATCTGGGGGTCACTGCCATTTGGATTTCCCCACCGTCCGAAAATGAACTTCTTAGCCGCGATGGTGAGGAATCTGGTTATCACGGATACTTTACCCACAATTACAATTCGGCTGACCCTCACTATGGCACAAAGGAAGATTGATCAATCTGGTCTCTACTGCTCATGAAAAGGGGCTCAAGGTCATTCTCGATGTCGTTCCGAACCACACTGCGGATTACTTTAATGGTAGTAGCAGCACCTATGACTCTGATAGCTATCAGCCCGCAGCGCCATTCAATAACCCTGATTGGTATCATCATTTCGGCGATATTACTGACTGGAGCGATGAAAATCAGGTTCTGAACTATGACCTTGGCGGCTTGGATGACCTGAACCAGGATAATCCGGATGCACGACAGGCCATAAAAGATGCCTACAAAGCATGGGTAGAGGATACTGGTGCAGACGGCGTTCGCATTGATGCAGCCCGTTCGCTTCCCAAGGATTTCATTCAGGAATTTGAAAATTATCTGGGTGTTCCTTCGTTTGGCGAAATCTTTGTAGGTGATGTCGATTACGTTAGTGATTTCTCGAATTATGAATGGGGCGTTTTGGACTTTCCGCTTTTCTTCCAGGCTAGAGAAGTATTTGCACATGATGCAAGTTTTACCACGGTGAAGAGCATCTTTGATCAGGATAGCAAATACAACGATGTCAATCACCTCGTGACCTTCATCGACAACCACGATCGCGATAGATTCCTCTGCTTGGCTGATGACAACTACCAGAAGCTGCGTCTTGCGCTGACCTTCATTTTCACTGTTCGCGGTATTCCTGATGTCTATTACGGCACCGAGCAGAACTGCTATGGCGGTGGTGTCCCCACCGAATGGGCAGGCATTGCAAACAAGGAAAATCGTGAGTGATGCCCGGCTTTGATGAGGATGGGATTACCTTTAAATATATTCAGCGCTTGACCGAACTGCGTAAAGAATATGCTTGTCTCCAGACGGGAACGCAGCGTGAAATGTGGGCTGAAGATAACATTTATGCGTTCTCCCGCCGCGATGATTCGAACGGCCAGGAAATCATCTCCGTGTTTAATAACGGAACCAGCAACGAGACCCGCGCAATCCCCCTGCGTGCCGAAAGTTCTCTTGCCGTAGGAACCACGCTGACGAACCTGCTGGACACTTCTGTAACAGCAACTGTAGAAGCTGGCGGTATCACTGGAAAGGTTTTGAACCTGACTATTCCGGCAAAGACGGCATGGGTATTCACCTCTGATAATGTTGCTGATTACGCCCCTCCTGCCCGCACGGTTACGACGATCCGCGTACATTATGATGTCGGCCTCGGCAACACCATGTATCTGCGTGGTTCTGATTATCCGCTTACTTGGGATAGCGGCCGCAGCATGCTGAATGTTTCGTCGGATGTTTGGGTTTATGAAACGGAACGTATCAGCAAGGGCGAGAGCTTTGAGCTCAAGCCGCTGATCAATGATACAACGTGGTCTTCTGGCAACAACTATACGGTTGTTGGAGGCGAAACGATTGACATTTATCCTAATTTCTAAGTAAAACATAGGGTTAATAAAGGCAGGCGTAGCGTTTAGCGTTACGCCTGCCTTTTTATTTGGGAGGTTACTTATATGAGCAGAAAAGCTGGTATTCTTTTACCGATTTTTAGTTTGCCATCAGAATATGGCATCGGAACACTTGGTCGTGCAGCCTATAGATGGGTGGATTTTTTGAATGATGCGCATCAAAAAGTGTGGCAAGTTTTGCCTGTGGGGCCTACAAGCTACGGAGACAGCCCGTATCAGAGTTTTTCTGCGTTTGCAGGAAATCCTTATTTTATCGACTTAGAATTGTTATGCGACCAGAAGCTTCTTACAAAGGATGAATGCGCGGCAATTCAATGGGAATATACATCGAAAAAAATAGAATATAAAATTCTTTACGATAACAGATTCTCTCTCCTGCGAAAGGCTTACCAGCGCTATCCAATGAAGCAATCTTTGAATGAGTTCATTAAGGAGAACGCATGGGCGCATGACTATGCTCTCTTTATGGCAATCAAAGACAGTCAAATGGGAAAGTCCTGGCAGGAATGGCCAGAACTCCTGCGCAATCGCAACTTCGAGGCTCTTGCTAAGGCAGATAGAGACTACCACGATGACATTTTATTCTATGTTTTTTTGCAGAAAATGTTTTTTGAGCAGTGGGAGAATCTAAAACAGTATGCAAATGCAAAAGATGTGCAGATTGTCGGAGATATTCCAATTTATGTAGCTTTGGACTCTGCGGATGTATGGGCACATCAGGAATATTTCAATCTTGATACGGATGGACATCAACTGAGGTGGCAGGATGCCTCCTGATGCCTTTGCGGCCACAGGACAATTGTGGGGAAACCCGACCTATCGATGGAACATCTTAGCGGATCAGGGTTATTCTTGGTGGCTGGAACGTCTTTCGATGTCTTTTGAACTGTTCGATTATGTTCGAATCGATCATTTTAGAGGCTTCGAAAGCTACTATGCCATTCCTGCCAAAGATAAAACCGCAGAAAACGGTTGCTGGCGTCAAGGTCCCGGAAAAGATTTTATAAATGCTATAAAAGACAGATTTGGTGACCCACACATTATTGCGGAGGATTTGGGCTTTTTAACAAAGGAAGTAAAAGACCTTTTGCAAATGAGCGGTTTTCCCGGCATGAAGGTTCTTCAATTTGCCTTTGATGCCAGAGAAAGCAATAACTATTTGCCATACACTTATGTAAAGAACTGCGTGGTATACACAGGAACACATGATAACGATACACTACACGGATGGACACTGTCCGCCGCCCCGGAGGATGTGCGATATGCCAAAGAGTATATAGACTATTCGACAGATAGAGGGTCACTCGAACGGAAGCTTATTCGCATAGCGATGGCCAGTGTGGGCGATACAGTTATTATTCCAATTCAAGATTGGCTTGAATTGGGAAGCGAGGCGAGAATAAATCAGCCTCTACGCTTGGATGCAACTGGCTATGGCGAATGAAGCTGGTACTTGTACTTCTGCGCTTGCAAATGAAATTGACACAAATGACGGAATTGTATGGAAGATGACAACATCATTAATGAATAATGCTGAATTTCTTTGATGAACGGCTATCTGTAGAATATGATTAAAGACATTTGACTGTTTTTCCTACTTTCTTTCTATAGAGTCTTTCAGAAAAAGAATTGTATTGGAAGTATTGAAAAGACATAATAAAAAGTGCATTATTATATTGACTTCCAACTGATGCCGAAACGATTATTGTGTGCGAACTTCGAAAAATTGTACAAATAGTGGAGTGATAAGCGATGGACTACCTTATGCTAGGAAAAGTCGAATTCGAATTTTTTGTTATGTCTGTTTTGCGTCAAATTGCAGCGCGCAACAGGCAGGAAATTACATTCGGGGAAATCATATCAGCATATACGGAAAATAAAGCATCCGACAAATATCTGAAATTTGATGCAGTGGCACCAAATGGATTTGGCGACTTTAAAGGGTGTATATATTTTGAGTTTAAAAAATTGCAGAAGAGATCTTCCACCGAAGCAAAAAGCATTGAAAGTTTTAGAAGAAAAATTAGAACCGTTAACTGGGATCAAGCTGCCATAGGTATTCTTATTGTAGATGGTCGAATTAGTGAATCTATAACGTACGAAGACCCTATTAATAATGAAATTCCTATATATGTATGGGGTCAGCAAATTATTGAGCAGTGGGTTCGAGAGTATCCCATCGATTACAGTAACGCAGTTAACTTATCAGACAAAAAGACAAATAAAGAATTATCAGCTAATGACTATATTTCAAACATTACAGAAAATGACTTTGCAGAAAAGAAATGGAAAAATCTCGATTCTGTAGTACACGTTGTTGAGAAAGCGGATAATTTTGCACTTGTATTAGGTGCGGGAATATCCGTTGATCCCGGAGCAAAAAGTTGGGATACGCTACTCAAACAATTTACAGCTGAACTGCAAAGGCAAAGACTAATTGATGACAGTAAAGCCTTAAGCAAGAAAATTGGTGGTTCAAGCCTTATTACCGCTCAATTATGCAAAGAGCTATATGCAACGGAGGCGGATTACTATTGGGCAATCCATCAGGGATTGTATGCGGGAAGGCAGGCAATCAATAAAAAGTATGCCATTTATCATATTGCCAAAATCATTTCCAAATGTATGAGCAAAAAACATTTCCGAGTTTTGACCTATAATTACGATGACTATTTGGAAACATACTTAAAAAGCGAAAATGTTTCATACAATACACTATATAATGAAGATTGTGAAACTGATGATAAGCTGTCGATATACCATGTACATGGATATATGCCACAGGTTAATGCTAAAACCAATATGTTAGACGCCCACAAGAATTCCATTTTCTTGACCGAGCAAAACTATAATGATTTATACAACAACCCATATAGCTGGCAAATAGCCAGCCAGCTGTCTTTCTTTCGAGAAAATATCTGCTTGTTCGTTGGATGCAGCCTAGCAGACCCTAACATAAGGCGATTGTTGGAAATAACCTACCGAAAGACAAAGGTACACTACGCAATCCTGGCAAAAGAGAAGCTGACAAACAAGGATTTGATGAAGGCATCCAATCACTTTGCCCGGTTAGGTGTTGAGATTATATGGGTAAATGATTTCAACGAAATTCCGATTCTTTTACAAAACTTCTATCGATGAAATAGTGGAATCCACCAATAAGCAAAATAGCCGCCCACCGGTTCCATTGACCAGCGGGCGGCTATTTTTGTTTGTTCCTATTCGAAAGCAATGACGCAATATCTTCATGGCACGAATTTTACACCGAAGTATTATGTTTATCATTATCACTGTCACACATTTTCTCAATAGCATTTTTTAGTAACGGAGGAATCGATGCTCCCATCTTTTCTGCGTTTTCCAGAATACTCCCCAATTCGGATACAATGTACCAAAACAGGACGATGGGTGTAAGCAGCATATCATAATTAAAAGGAAGCGTAAGTCCTGAAATGTGATTCAGCGTTAGCCCAAGCAAAATGTCAGTCAAGACACTGACAAAAACCATAATGATGCTCCCACCTTTATGCCACAAACCTTGCCTGGCTTTATGGGAACTCCATTCGCCATTTTTAATGGCTTGTGCTGTGCCGGTCAGACAATCCAGCATCATGCAGGCAGCATACAAGGCAACAAGCCAACCAAGCCAGCCGTGCATTGCGGCCCATAACCCAATAGCACCAACACCAGCGACCTTTTCAACAGAATCTGTTTGCATATCTCCATAAGTTCTTCCTTTTGTTCATTTACTATTCAAAAGAGAGTAGATGCCGCAAAATGTAAACGCGATTTACATTTTACAGTATTTGCTCTCTTTACTTTGAGTGCCGCTCAAAAAGATGAAAAAAGGAGAATAAAAATGGCATACGAATTTAACCATTACTACGAGATTCAGAACGTAGCTACGGGTAAATACGTGAACGTCCTAGGCAATCACGAGGATGGTACCGTAAAAAACGGTGAAACAGTTAACCTTTTTAGCCGTACAAACAATCCTGATCAGCGCTGGGCGCTGGAAAATTTCGGCGGCAATGGCAATGTTCGAATTGTTTTGCAGCGGGGCGAAGGCTGGTACGCGTTGAACTATAATACGCGAAACACCAATTGCATCGTTTGGCACCTGAATACCGCGGATGATACTGACACGGTTATTACTACCGTTAAGGTAGAAAATCGCCCCAATACGTATTATCTTATGCTGCGGGATCGCAGCATTTACCTGACGGCTGTTGGCGCTGCCCTAAAATGGAGTGCCTATGCGGGCGAAGAAGAACAGATGTTCACCATTTTGGAACCGGCACCGGCAGCGATGGCAGCGATGGCAGTGATAACGGAGAAGTCTCTAATGTTCCCGATTCGAAGCTGGTGACCAAATTTATTCCGGCTCACGAAGGAAATTACACGAAAGATCGAAAAGCACAGGGTGGAACTATTTCTGAAATCACGATTCACCATTGCGCAAGCATTTTGACCATTGACGCTCTGGGCGCACTGTGGCAGCGTGAAGGACGAAAAGGATCTTCCCACTACGGTGTTTCTGAAACCAGCATTGGCCAGTATGTCCACGAGGATGATGTGGCGTGGACGAACGGTAACTGGGAGGCAAACTGCCGCGCAGTTACGATTGAGACCTCTAACAGCGCTGGTGCTCCAGATTGGCCTGTATCGGATACGACGTTCAATACTCTTGTAACGCTGGTTGCAGATATCGCCTGCCGCAACAGTCTGGGCAAATTAGTTAAAGGGAAAAACTTGACGTGGCACAGTATGTATGCAGCTACAGCTTGCCCTGGTCCCTACCTTTCCAACAAACTTCAGGAACTTGTTGATAAGGCCAATGCCATTAATGGATTTTAATTGTTTTCGGTTCTTGGTTTACAAAACCTTCTGCATAAGCTCTTTATTTAGTGAACGTTCAAAAAAGCGCCTGACGAGGTGCGAATGCCAATCAATCAAAGGAGTGACAAAGCATGTATACTTTTGAAAGATTTTACTATTTTCGCCCGTATCGAGGCAAAAGCAATTATTGGTTGAATCGCTATGGTGAGGGTGCTATCTCTAGCCATCAGAAAGCCACGCTTTATACGGCAACGGGGGCTGCGGATCAGCGACTTCAAGTTCACAAAGTCGATGGTGGGTGTCAGCTGATTTCGGCTCTTTCGACGGATTTTAAAGATGAGACGAAGATGTTTGGCTTGAACATCTATGGTAGTAAAGCAGGCAGCGTTTGCGATTTCTTCCCTGTGTATAACAATTTCGATGACGCGCTGATTGATTTGCTAACTGTTGATGCTGCCAATAGCCTGTATCGCATCAAACTAATCAAGCACAATCTTTATCTGACTCCGGCATCTAACGCGAACAATGCAGGGCTGACTTGGGAAACGGCATCTAACGCCGATAACCAGGTGTGGCAGCTTTGTGCATCACAGTCCAGCGGTGGTTCCAGTGGTGGCGATTCTACCAATAGTGGCGGTGGTGTAGGCCCGTACGGTGACTATGTTTATCCGACCGTTTCTCGGAAATATAGCAGAACGTATTCGTATTCTCACCCCGCAATGGATATTCGTGATATTGCCCAGGATCATAATGTATATGCAATTGCAGATGGTATCGTTGCATATACACAAAATTCCTCTGGCAGTTGGCAGCCGGGCACTACTAGTCACGATAACACAATGGAATCCATGGGCAACTGCATCGCAATCAATCACGTGAATCCATTTAATGGTCATTCTGACAATCGTTCTGGTGCATACGCAAGATCTATTTATATGCATATGGCAGAAAACCCGACTGTACGCCCTGGTGATACTGTTAAGAAAGGACAGATCATTGGCACCATTGGAACAACTGGTGTTTCTAGCGCAAATCATTTGCATTTTAGCATCAGTGTTGGCAACGGGAGCTCTTTGGCACCGGGCCAGACAGGCTGGATTCAAATTAAGTTCTTACCGGATTTCAACCCGGTATATGCATTCCCTGAGTATAGCCTCTAATGAATAACACTGCACAACAAAATCAATAGCGAAAAGAGACGTTTTGCTGAACTCCGGTGAGGTTAAGCAAAACGTCTCTTTTTAATATACTCCAAAAAAATCACTTTGTGATAGAGGAATCATTCAAAGAAAGAAGTAAATACCGACTATATTGGTTCTCTGGATGAATAGCAAAAGTGTAATTCAAAACACCTAAATCATCCACGTATCCAGGTTCTTTCCATATCATTTTTGCATTGCAATAAAGTGTTTGACCATCTAACGAAATACTATCTGAATCTAATTCAGCATAAAGATACCCATAGTCATATGCGTCACAAATTTGAGTCAATCCGTTTTCTGATTTTGGAAGATAGTTACTATAATCGATTGAATCACCGAACATAGAATGTAAAAGATTGGAAATAGTAGTCGGTAGGATAGCATTCATTACCATTTGTGTCAAATTCTTTTTTGTCCGGAAATTTTTTCTGTAAATAAAGCGAAGAGATCAACCAAAAATCATATTGTTGGAACGAATCACCATCATCGGGCACATTGACTATATTGCCGAAGTGCGTGTCATTCCAATAATCCAGGAAAAGTTCTTTTTCTTCATTTGCTGAAAGCGCGCTTTCGGCGGAAGAAACATCATTATTATCAGAACTGGAATCTTCCTCGTGTGGTATTATGTTATCCGTCTCCGAAGAAGATGAACCGACATCAAATTCGGAATAACTTATTGGAGAATTAAAAGACAAGAACGAACAGCCAGTAAAAATAAAAATGAAAATAATGCCAAATAAAAAAACGTAGTATTTTTCATCTTAATCTCCTTGAATCATGAATATCAATCTTGATTTTCCCAAATATTGGTTTACAAAAAGTACTTTCTACGCTCTTTACTTAATGAACGTTCAAACAAGTTCCTGACGAGGAGCAAATAAAAAAGAATAGGAGAATATTAAATGGCTTTTCAGTACAATCACTACTATGAAATCTATAATGGCGGCAAGTACGTAAACCTGAATGGTGACCACGAAAATAATGTGGTCAACAACGGTGAAAAAGTCACCATGTATGCCCGCACGAACAACCCCGATCAGCGTTGGGCACTCGAACGTTATGGCAGCGATTATCAGGTGCGAATTGTTCTTCAGCGCGGTGGCGGTTGGTATGCCCTGAATTACAACACCGAAAATACCAATTGTATCGTTTGGCACCTGAACTCCGCTGCGGACAAGGATACCGTTATTACGCTGGAACCGGCTGTAAGTTTCGGTGGCGTATATCGTCTGAAACTGGCACAGCGTAATCTGTACCTTACTGTTGTGGGATCTTCTCTGAAGTGGATGGCTTTTACTAACAATAATGATCAGATTTTCTCTTTCGTGGAACCTGGTGCCAATCCCGGCAGTGCAACTGGCAACGGTCTCTCGCTGCGATGCCCTGTTTCTTATTCCGGAATTAGTACGAAGTTTGTTGATGGTGGGCACCGCGGGGTAGACTATATTGCAAGTAAGGGTACTCCTGTTTATGCAGCAACAAGTGGGCGCGTAATTCGCGTCTATAGCTGGCAGGGATCCACAAACGAAGCTGCCGTTGACTCTATCGGCAATGCTGTTTTTCTGGAACATTTTGATAGCAAGGGTAACACTTGCGGAATGACCTGTTACTACCATCTGCGCGAGGCGCCTACTAGCTTGATTTCTGCCGACCAATATGTGGCGGAAGGCGATCTGATTGGCTATGTTGGCAATACTGGTAAAGTTGTTGCTATCAATGGCGATGGATCTCATCTTCATTTTGAGGTTAAAACGGGGACTTATTTCAACAACTCGACTGTTCAAGAACTGTATCATTCTGGTATTTGGGTGAACCCGCTCAATTATATTACGCACTAAAAAGATATAAAACACACCATTGAGATTGATAAAAAACAATTTCAATTCTGTTGAGAATGTTCCACAACTTTCTCCTTCTGGAATTTTGGCTATGCGTTAGAATTCCAGAAGAGTTTTTCTATAAGCGAAAAACTCAAATAGTAACCCAAATGAACGATCCCGTAGCACAATCTTAGGAACATAATTCCACGCTCTGAAGCAGACAATATGGGGCATCTGTTTCAGCGTCTCGGAATTCAAAGGTGTAACGCAAAACGTGGTAATTTTCCCAAATACCGCGATCTTCAATTTTTAAAATAGGAGCAATTACATATATGGTCGTTCCATTTATTTGGATTTGAACATTGTCACTATCTACTCCATAGCCTCGGACGGCGATAATATCGGAGAAAGAATGTGCGGAAATTATGTGATTCGCATTATCATACTGCATAAAAAAGGCATACGGCCTTTGTTCATCAATCTGATTAAAGTCGATTGTAGTGCCAAAAAGTTTCTTTCCCCAATTTTCGACATCCGACTCTTTTAATGTGATTATTCCATTCGAGTTATCAATAATCAACAAATTGCGGCTACACATAAAGATGGCTGGGTCTATAATTTGATGACTTGCAAGACCTGACATCTCACAGGGCTCATACACATAAGATGCAAGAATTTCAAGATATATTTTGAAATAAGCAAGATTTTCCGGAACTGAAAAGAATTTCTGTGCTGTTGTATCAATAAGTTCTTCGGATTTATAATCGTTCGACTCATCTGTCGAAAAGGGTTCGTCAGATGTACTCGAAGAGGACGATAATGACTCCCGCATGGAATTGGAGGATTTCAAAACGGCATCGGATTCATTTGGCTCTTTGGAAGTGGTATCTGAAGATGATGATGGGATAGGAAAATTTTCAGAACTACTTGTGGAATCCTTGGACGGAAAAAATACACACTTCCAAAGACTGAAAAGTATAATACTACCAATAAATAACAAAATTAATTTCTTCATAGTTACTTATTCCTCACATAGGATACGTAGAAAATCCTTTGGGCAGCTTCAGAGGCAAGTATGCAGGTGAAAGCGTAGCATCCTGAAAAAGATTGGTGACATCACAGATATTGGCTTACAAAAAGTGTTTCCTATTCTCTTTACTTAATGAACGTTAAGTAATCGGAAGAACAATTTTAGTAATCGGATGCTTCATAACAGATACCTCCTTTGAATTTCTCTGCGAAACAGCCCGGAAAATTGAAAAGCGGTAACAGTATACGTGATGATTATTGCTTGATTCCCCAATAACGACGTAATTTTTCTAATGCAATCTTTTTGCATTTGTTTATGGCTTGACGAGATTTCTTATCTCTTGCAGCGATCGCCTGAATGCTATCTTGACGGAAAAAGTGATCATAGATGACATGGTATTCGTCAGCTGTCAATGCACGTTGAAGATCCATCAGCAAGAGATTTGAGTATGTATCAGACTCAATGTTGGTTTACAAAAAGTACTTTCTATTCTCTTTACTTAATGAACGTTCAAAAAAGCACCTGACGAGGTACTAAACGGAAAATTAAGCAAAGGAGAAACAAAATGGACTATTACAAAATTATCCATCCGGCCACGGGTAACGTTGTCAATCTTTATTCTACCGATAACAGTTCTGCTGTAGCAAATGGCACACGTCTGTTGCTGTATACCTGGCTTGACAACAGTGACCAGAAGTGGGGCCTTGACTATGTTGGCGACCTTGTATTGATGCGCTTGGCGCGCGACACTAGTAAAGTCATGAATCGCCATAGCGGTAACAATAACGCAATCGTATGGTATTATGACGGTACATCTGAAACGCAGAAGGATTCGCTCATCAATACCGAAACTGAAAACGGCAATATGCGTATCAAATTGGCAAAGCGCGGCCTTTACCTGACCAAAAATGCGGATGACAACTATCTGTACTGGACCAGCAAAATCAATAGTAATCGCCAGTATTTTAAACTGGAAAAGGTAAGTGGTTCCAGCACCAAGGGTGAGATTGATCTGCCTACCAACAGAACTTACAACTGGAGTCAGTTTACACCGGAGGTTATGAGTATTTGCGATAGATATGGTTGCTCGCTTACTTGCTTGCTTGATATTGCCAATATTTTTGGCCCTCGCCAGTATTCCGCCAATGAAATTTATCAGGAGTGCAAGTGGTCCGACAATGGCCTACTTTATTGGGAAATTCCTTCCAGTTGTGCAGGTGAAATCAAAGCGGATGGCTACAATCCTAGTGGTACGCGCAATGTGTTTGCCGTTGCAAAAGCACAGATTCAGGCAAACAATCCTATTATCATCAAGTTGAAGAACAATAGCACTACACACTTTGTTGTCGGCGTTGGCTACACTGGCAACGGTGCATCGACTTCTGAACTCATTGTTCTTGATCCCGGCACTGGCAGTAAATATACGCTGCAAGAAGCCATGAATCGCAACTCGATGACAACGGTCGTGAATTATATCCTCACCCAGCGTCACTAATGCAATCAAAATTAAGAGGTACAGCAATGGAAATCCCCCATCGCAAAGCAACCATAGCTGTATAATATGTTTGACTAGTTGCACCCCCTGGAGCCTTTGAGTGATTTTAAAATCACTCAAAGCTCTTTTGGATGAATCTTAATCTTGGTATGCCTTAGTAGGGAACATCAAATTGAGAAAAACGCCATCCGTCATCTCCTCGAACCAGTGCAATTGAGTAATTTTTTGTGTTAGATATGAGTCCATCCAGAACCGCTTGACGGAAGGCTTGGCTGCTTGATTCATCAATGGCATAGGTTGCAGTCACTTGGATAACAATTTTGTCAGGGGTATCTTCCCGCAAAGAAAAATCCATCAATGTTGAATCTTGGTTATATCCGGGGTCAAAACCGCGCTCAGTCGAAATATAGTACATATTTCCCTCTATTGGGCGGAAATAGGTCACCCCATCGGAGGATAGATAATCGGAATCAAGAAAACTCTCGGTAAAAATACTGCGTAATGTGCTATAAAACGAATCCCATTGTCGGTAATGATTTAGTGCAGGGGTGTATTCATATCCATCGACAGAAATGGTATCCATATATGTTCGTGTGGTATCTGGATTATCGCAAGGGAAATATTGCGTATCATCAATGGCATAAGTGCCGATGCGTATAAGCATCATTTTATAAGCGCGCAGATAAAGTAGCTTCTGCTCATCCGTTAAAAAATCAGGGACTGGCACTTGCAAATCTTGTGATGATAGATACGGTTCATCCTTAATGTCTGATGACGCTGAACCGGACGCTGTTGAAGCGTCAATGTTGGATGATTCCGACTCAGATGTATCCTGTGGATTTTCTACCGTAGGCGTTGACGAAGCTGCTTTCTCTGGCATAGGAGAGGTCGTAGCAGGAGGTGCGGAAGAAGGCTGAGACAAGCTGGGTGATGAAACCGACGTGGAAGGCGATTGACAGCCTGTTAAAAGAAAAGCACTTAAGGTAATCGGAAGAACAACTTTGGCAATCGGATGCTTCATAACAGATACCTCCTTTGAATTTCTCTGCGAAACAGCCCGGAAAATTGAAAAGCGGTAACAGCATACATGATGATTATTGCTTGATTCCCCAATAATGACGTAATTTCTCTAATGCAGTCTTTTTGCATTTGTTTATGGCTTGACGAGATTTCTTGTCTCTTGCAGCAATCTCCTGAATGCTATATTGACGGAAAAGTGATCATAGATGACATGGTATTCGTCAGCTGTCAACGCACGTTGAAGATCCATCAGCAAGAGATTTGAGTATGTATCAGACTCACCAAAGTTAGAATCAAACTGCAACGAATCGAAGTCTGACTTGTCCTCGATGGACACCGTTGGAATTTTGTGCCGGTTGCCCTTCGAAAGTGCGATATAATGATGATATATCGTCTTATTGATATAGCTGATGATAGCACCATCAGTGCTTATAATCAACTCGTTAAGTTGTAAATTTTTGGCGAAGGATAGTAAGAAACATTGAAAATCCGGCAACGCATCCTCTGATTGCAGGAAGAATGCATATTTCTTGAGCAGGGGAGAAAATTTCTCCAAAAGAGCGAGTGCCTGCTCACGGTCACCATTTTGAATATCTTGAATGCAAGTATAAAGAGATGATTTCATTCTCTTCTTCCCCCTTTGAAAGGAAAAAGAGAAAAATCATCTGCAAATGTAAACCGAAATTGAAAATATTTTTGTGTTAAATGTCGAACGATTTAGGTATGCACATTGTTACCGCGTCTGCATCACCGCCGTTCAGCAAGTGTAATACAGGCGGGCCATTGGCTACGTCGGCCACATAGGATGTGCCACGAGAAAACATTTGCATCTGGACGTGTGGATCAACGGTAGCCGTGTAGATGCAATGCAATACTTTTCATTATAATGTGACTCCTATAATGAGCGATTTGCTCTATAGATTTCTTATACAGAAAGCGCATACCCCCGTCCCATTACGGTTTTCAAATCATCCGGGCCCAAATCCAGTTTCTTCCGCAGCTTTGCGATATGCACATCAACCGTCCGCGTCTGAATCGGCACTGTGATATTCCATGCAGATGCCAGAAGAAAGTTTCGGGAGCAGATGTGCCCGGAATGGTCGAGTAGCGTAATGAATAGTTGATATTCTGTGGTCGTCAGGTGAATGCGGCAGCCTTGCCTTTGAACGGAGTAATTATTTTCATCGATGGACAGATTTTTATAGTACTTCATCTGGAACACCTATCATGTCATAATCGTCAATAAGAGCCTGACCAATAGCCCATGCGAGGAAGAAGCTGCGCATACCAGAAAAATCGGAATCCACATTGCATTATAGCTTTCTCCGTTGGCGTTATAGCCTTGGTTTTGCCAGAGCGCGGCTGCATGGAAAAGCGGATAAAATCCCAGCCACTCAATCCCGTTTTTCATTCCGGAGAGGCTAAGCAACGCAGGCAGACAATACGAAACAGCGCTGATAAACAATGCAGGCAGCAGATTCCCAATTTCTGTCCCAACCATAGAGTAATTCGGCTCATGCACAGGCAGGCAGCAAACGGCAAATCAGCCAAAAGAGCAGCAAATCCGATAAAGTTATAAACTTCGGAACAGCCTGCAAGTCGGAAATACTCATTGCCGGTCCCAGCAAAGAGGGAAGGCCATAGTCGCGCAGAACCTGCCATAGATGAGGCAAAACAGTTCCGAAAGCTATTACTGCCGCAACCGCAGTGCTTTGCCGCAGCTTTGCTTTCACAGTGTATTTCCGGCCCAAAGGGGTGGATGCCAGAATTTCATCCATACCGCCCTTGCGCTCCATCGAAAATAGACCGCTGAAGCATAGGGCGCACAACAATCCGGCTAAAAGCGTATCCTGCACATCGCTTGTGCGGTAAAGCCGAACAGCTTCTTGTAGCCGGTCTCATAAACAAGCCACGCACCGGGATTCTCCTTGAGGTAGTAACTAATATTGGATTGAAGAACACGCTGATAGGCAGAATATTTTTGTTGCAAGGAATTGTAGGCCAGTAGTGCTTCGCTGCTCAATTCGCCACGGTTGACGCGTTTCTGCACTTCCAGCATGGGAGCAAACTCATTACGCTGCTCTTTCAGCCAGTCGCGGCTTTCTTCGCTCCACGGTCCGGAAATATGCTTCATATAATAGGCGTAGTAGATTTCGTCCGCGTCTATGTAGCTTTCAGCTGTCACGCCCTGATAAATGCCGAATGCCAGAAATGCAGCTAAGAATACCGCTGCACCATTCATCAGTAACAGCTTTCTGCCTTCTTCATGAGTGACAGAGGTTGCGTGTGTTTTGTGACGGAATGGAAGTGCCAGACTACGTTTGGCTGCCGGCAGCAGCTGTGCCTTTGTAAAAACAGTGCAGAATGCCACAGACAAGATACTGCCTAAAGCAGCGGCAGTTACCCACTCTACCATTGGGAGACTGATGGGGCTGCCGAACCAAAACAGATTTCGATAATTTCCCAGCAGCTCGTTAGTTTGCAGCAGGCTTACCATATTGGCGTATTTTATGACATTCCAATGGCTCGTGGCGGGAATTGCTGCACGAATGCCGTACATTGCCAAAGGCAGCGCCAGTGCGCCGATCCACCCGGCGGCGCACGTTTGGCGACAAGGGCAGCCAGCATGACCCAAAGCCCCATCACAAACGCGCCCG
>ENA-OQIR01000305-OQIR01000305.1-human-gut-metagenome-genome-assembly--contig:-NODE-305-length-22835-cov-3.592699_pt1 | contig 22835 bp, 30 predicted proteins | sample MGYA00242580_ERZ504745 | MGnify/ENA primary metagenome ERZ504745 (study PRJEB26092, sample SAMD00036214) | human gut metagenome | host: Homo sapiens | study: EMG produced TPA metagenomics assembly of...
GGCGGTTGCGGCGGTGGTGCCGTCAGCGCTTTCCGTGTTGACGGCGCTGGTGCCGGTGGATGTTGCGGCGCCGTTCTCTATGGTATCTGCTGTCGCATTTGTGTTGGTGCCGTCTTCAGTCTTGCCTGTGTCGCCGTTCGTGGCGTCGGCTTGTGCCTGCTGCTCGGCTGTTGCCTGAGGCTGGATGCTTCCGCGATGGCCGCCATGGGCATCGTCGCGCTGAACATGGACGTGCACGCGATCGCACAGAGCAGGTAGTAAAGGGGTCGTTTCATAGCGGAGCCTCTCGGTGAGCAGCCAATAGGGTCCGAAGGCAGCTCCAGGCCAGCACTCCGCACATATTTTGTTGGGGATTATTTTACGGGAACCCCAGTCAACATCAGCGAACTTCTGGGGGATTGTTGGGGAGGGAGGGGCGGCGGTCCGTCGTCGACGTTGTGATTTGCGCCGCGAGACTCGACACGGGCACCTTCTAGAAATAGTCTGTAAGGCTACGCTCTGGGTCTAGCTCTGTACGCTTGTGCTCTTCGATTATGCAGTCAGAGTTGTATTTGTCGGGCCTAAGACGCCATCCGGTCGATCGCTTACGTTGGTGCGCTGAATGTAGTTGCCAATTGGCGACTATACGAATATAGTTAGCATGATGCTAACTAAGGGGTGCTCATGAACCGAACCAAGTTTCGGCCGACATATTCTCTAGACGAGGCCAAATCCTTGGCCTGCTCGGGAGAGATGGTTGTAAACGGCAAGGTGCGCAGGCACCTGATCAACCACTATGGCTATTTGGATATTGATCGTTTTCTCGCCGATCTATTTGATTACCTAAGCCCAGCGATTTCAGGAAATCCATCGCACTCGATATGGATGGGCCTTTGCACGATGTTTACGCAGACGTCTATGTTTGTCGGGATTTTGAATGTGAGGATTGGTACGTTAAGTTTTCAATCGATTCTGAAGGCAAGGCGCATTTAAACGTCTTGTCTGCGAACATCGATGGATATATTCATTAAAGGAGGAGTCATGCGTTGCATGGAATGTGGCAAGGAAATGCAATTTACCACGGCGCCAATGACTGAAATTTACCGTGGCGAGAAAATTACTGTTGAAGGAATTGGGCATTATATTTGTGAGTGCGGCAATGATGAAATGACCGCTGCGGAGGCGACTAAACTCGCCCATGCGCTTGCCGCGCAATACGCCAAGCTCATGAGCTTCTATCTCCCTCGGAAATAAAGCATTTGCGCTCAGATCTAGGCTTAACTCAGCATGAATTTGAGTCACTTTTAGGAGTTTCAAAACCAACGTCATCTCGATGGGAGAACGGAGCGTCTCAGCAGACTGTTACTGCCAATATCCTTATGAGGCTCATTCGCGATGTTCCCGAGGCGCGCGAATACCTGGGCTTGGCTCTCCATGAGAGGACCGCAACTCTTAGCTCGCCGCTTTTGTCTGTAATACCAGGAGGAAAAGCCCCTGCTTATAGGGATTCTGATCCTTTGGTTGATGAGAATTCCTTCCGATTGGAGATGTAAATGGACTCGTTGAAGAAGCAGCGCATTGAGTCTTCGTCGATTACATGCGTGTCTAAAAAAGTCGATAGGTTTTCATTTGATGGCGGAATGGCCCGAAGGAGGGAGTTAATAAGTCAGACGGTGAGTTTAACGTTAGAAATGACATAACGAGTGCCTTCTTTGATGAAAACGGAGTTAGATTTCGGCAGCTCAACCTTGTCATAGAGCTCATTCCCAGTGATGAGGGCCACTATTATCGTTCCGAAATATCCGTGTCCGGTATCTATCGTGCTCCGTCTGATTTAGACGATGAGGCATTTGATAGGGAGGCGCTTAGCTTCGGCATGCAAGACCTGTATTCCTTTGCAAAGGGCATCATTGAGAATGTTGCTGCCGGTGGGGTATGGGGGCCGCTTTATCTGCCACAGATCAGCTTTTCTATGTAGCTCGACCTTTGTCCCCAAACCTGAAAAATGATTGATCACAGCCCGACTCTTCCGTAAAGTAACCCTTGATGAGCCTAGCGACGGTACGTCCGGCTTGGTCCGTGGGAACCGCCGAAAGGCGGTTTTTGCGTTTAGTGGGCTGTTTTCCGAGGAGCAATTGTCGTGTTTCCGCTTCAGACACTCGCTTTTACCGCGTTTTTCCGGAAGTGCGGGGAAAATCGGAAACCGCCGAGCGCAACTCGATTTTCGGTAACAAAACCGCAGGTCGTCGAAGCTTAAAACAGGGGTCTGGTCGCAGTTCTCGGTTTTCACCGCACTTTCGGAATTGCCCGCCGGAAGTATGCGGCAAATTCTAGAATCCTCGAGCACACCGCCGTTTTTGCGTAAAGAAAACGCAGGTAGAAGCGTTGTGGCATTCCGGTGTGCTTGGCAGGTTTTGGATTTGCCGCTTACTTCCGAATTTGGCCCCTGCTGCAGGCTTCATTCCGCTATTGAATCAGTTAGATAATGGACAATATTGCCAAATCTTTCTCCCTGCTTAAATGCCGGCAGGGACGAAATCGTTCATGTCGGCAATTGGTTCGTCAGTTTGTGTTGTTTACGGCCTGCGCCTGCTGCTTCGCGGTTGCCTGAGGCTGGATGGCCTCCGTGATGGCTGGCATAGGCATCGCGGAGCTGACCATGGACATGCACGCGATCGCGCAGAGCAGGTAGTAAAGGGGTCGTTTCATAGCGGAGACTCTCGGTAAGCAGCCAATGGGGTCCGGAGGCAGCTCCAGGCCAGCACTCCGCACATATTTTGTTGGGGTTTATTTTACGAGAACCCCAGTCAACATCAGCGAACTTTCTGGGGAATGTTGGGGAGGGGTACCGTCAAGATTCTTTTGCAAATTGATTTTGCTGTCCTCGGCCCCGTCCTCTTCTAGCCCTCCTACTTTCCTTTCAGTTCGTCCATCTCGTCCAGATTCGACATATCCAGGTGCCTCCTCTTGCCCCGCTCGTGCTCCACTATGTACTTCAGCCTCGCCGTCACCAGCATGAGGGCCGAGTTGCCGTCCGGGAAGGTCCCGACGACCCTCGTCTTCCTCCTGATCTCGCGGTTGATGCGCTCGATCCCGTCGCTCGTCCTAATCTGGCTCCAGCGATCCGGCGGGAATTCCGTGTAGGCAAGCGTCTCGGCGAACCCGTCGCGCATCGTCCTAGCGGCTGCCCCGCGGAGCTTCGACACGCTGAGCTCGACTTCCCTGGCGCCCGTGACGAGCTTTCTCGCGTAGTGGCCGCCGCGGTAGGCCTCCAGGCCCGCCGTCCTCTCATAGCGCTCGGCCCCGACAAGCTTGGACGCCTCCTCGTCGAGCAGCGCGTCGAGCGACCCATCGTCGATCGATGCGATGTTTGCGGACTCGGCTCGCGCCCCTTTCGTCGATGATTTGTTGTTTACTCGCCTGAAATCATATGACGACGCGTGGACCGTGTTCCTCTATGTGTTTGTCAATTTGTGAAAGTAATTATGCGTTACCCGGCTTCGTCGTTTGGCTCGGAAGTGTTGTTTGGGTGCGGCTATCATTATTGATGGACATCGGATGGACATCTTAATTGATGTAAAGATTTCTTGGCCGTTAAGCATATTGGGGGGTCGAAAATTACGATGGAGGAGCGAGGCTTATGAGAAACCCTCTTAAGGAGCTTTACAATGCAAACGACGCTGTAGAGCATTCAATTGATAGACTTGAATTCGAGGGCAGGTCAGCCGTTTCAAGAGACGTTGTGGGTTATCTGCGTCATCTTGTTGAGCACATTGCAATGTATGCAACTTATGGCAACAGGCCCATCGAAGGCGACTACTTTAAATTATGTTCGGTTGCTATTAAAGATATGAGCAAGAACAGCGAGACTCGGTTTATTGCTAAGTTCCATCATTATTTACAAAAGGTCGTTTCGCACTATGTTCCAAGTGAAGATTCTGCAGAGCGCCTTTTGTTGAAGTATTACGAAAATTTGCTGTGCTTGAAACGTTATGCATTCGATAAACTCGGCCTTACAATTCTTGCCAATTTGAGTAAGATTCCTCTGGACACCGATCCCGGCTTGGCTAAATACCATGAAGAGATAGCTCATAAAATCAATGATTTCATGAGTGCCAATGCTGTTGAAATTGAGAAGGACCGTTTTTACGTTAGAGCTGCTAAGCCTTTCTTTGTTGGGGATTCTGTCTATTATGAGGCGACACTTGTCCCCGCATTCGATTCTTGTAGCAAATTTGATCGTATACTTGTTTATTCATCTTTCAGAATGCCCACTAATTATTCAGTGGTGGTTTCGACTAAGCGCACGAGTATCGACGGTCTTGGCTTTACTCTTCCTGTTACGATTGTTGATGCATATGCGGTTTCAGTACGCCCCTGTGAGTTGAATAATCTTATAAAGATACTTAGAGGCCCTGATGCAGTGTGGCTTACTGGCCAATACACTAGCTATAGATCACTTATGAACCTAATGACCCATACCGGGATGACGCTTTGCGACATTGCTCTACTCCCTGATGACGAGTTTATTTCTGTGATGGGGGAGATAGCATCTTCGGGAAATGCCTGTCCGGTACACACCTTGCTTAGCTCTGCGCATGAGTTTTTGAGTGCTGGCTCAAATGGATCTAATGTTCTAAAGTATCTTTTGTCTAAACCTCGTAACAGGGTTATAGAGGAACAATTGACTGTAAGTCCGAATAGCCGTCTCGGTGACCTTTATTTGAAAAACGGCTGTGCCCCCTTTGATCGGCAGCCGTATTGCACGAGTCTTATTGGGCATGTAGTCGCTGTCGAGGATTTGTATCAATGTATTGATCCAGATCCGTATGAAGATAACTTTCTTGCTCGTAGGGTGACCGCGGAGACAATCGATTCTAATGCTCTGTATCTTAGGGATACCGAAATTACAACCTTCTCGGATGTTGATGAACTGATTGCCTCATTTAATAGCGCTTTGTATTTTAGACATCATTCAAGGGATCTCGTGCATGAGAACGGGCATCTATTTGTTAAGGGAGTCGAAGACGAACTCACTTGTATTATACGCGGGCTTTTAAAACTGTCTGGTGCCGGGGTCAAAGGCTATACTGCTTTATGTGAATCATGGCTTAAAGATCCAAGCTGCAAGTTGGATGATTCAGAAAAAATAGATGCTCTAAAGTCCATGTTTGCCGAAACGAGCGTCGCGTTCATCTACGGTTCGGCTGGTACCGGAAAAACAACCATGGTCAACATCGTTTGCGCTTTTCTGCAAAATGAAAGCAAACTTGCTATCGCTAATACAAATCCTGCCGTAGATAGCCTTAGAAGAAAAATAAATGATAAGAATTGCGAATTTATGACCGTCGCGAAGTATTTGAATCGTGTGCCAGATTGCGACATCTTAATCGTTGACGAATGCAGCACTGTCTGCAATAGCGATATGAAATCTATTATTGATTCTAATCGGTTTAAACTGCTATTGCTTGTTGGCGATGTGAGACAGATTGAGTCCATTAAGTTTGGAAACTGGTTTTCATTGGCTCGAGACTTCTTGCCTGATAAGTGCATCCATGAATTTGATAAACCATGGCGCACGAAGAATGATGATTTGCTAAAACTATGGCATGCTGTCAGGAATGTGAGTCCTGATATCGCTGAAATTCTTATTTCTTGCGATTTTACGTCGAATCTTGATGACTCTGTAATTAGCAGAATGAATGATGATGAGATTGTCTTATGTCTCAACTATGATGGCCTCTATGGCATTAATAATATGAACAAAATCTTGCAGTCGGGAAATAAGAACGAGGCCGTTGTCTGGAATTATCATACGTATAAAGTCGGCGACCCAATTTTGTTCAATGAGTCTGAGCGGTTTTATCCGTTGTTATATAACAATCTAAAAGGGCGTCTTGTGGGAATGGAAGCAATTTCCAAAGAGAGATGCAATTTACGGTTGCTGTTCCCATTATCGCCTCCGAGCTTTCCGTTCTTCATTACGACGGGTTGGAGTATTTAGATTTTCGTGATGGAGAGACGTATCTGCGCTTTTCAGTTAAGAAAGCCAAGGATCGAGACGGTGAGGATGTTGGCGAGGACTGTATCGTGCCGTTTCAGGTGGCGTATGCGGTGTCTGTCCATAAAGCGCAAGGACTAGAGTACTCATCCGTAAAGCTGATTATTACGAAGGACGTTGAGGAGCGCATTACTCACAGTGTGTTTTATACGGCAATAACGAGGGCGCGAGAAAGACTTCATATTTATTGGTCGCCTGAATCTCAGAATAAGATTCTCTCAAGCTTCGAAATCTCTAAGGAGCATAAAGATGCTTACCTCCTTAGTAATCGGAGGGGCCTTAAGATTCAGCGGAAATAACGGCTGGCCGTCTGTTTGTCATTGGTTAAGACTAAGGCGAAACTTTGTTAGTTCTTGCGCGCTTGAGTACAATTTAATATTGCGAAACAGTGCCGACATTATTGTGCTTGGGCACCTGAATCGGCAAATAGTCCATTGTCGTTTTTTGTCAGCGGCTGACCTTATGTCGTTGTCAAATGCTGGTCTTGACCATGCCGATACTGACCGTGTTGATTCGCAATATTTAGCGGTGCTTATGCGGGCAAATACTCACTCACTCGCAGCTGCCGATACCACCTTATGGACGTTAATAATAATCTAGAGAGATTTTTTCGCATGCTTATCGAAACTCTTCATTGCTTTTTTGTAAGCTTTTGGATGGTTGAGATAATAAGTCGCCTTAGCTTCGACTTCCTCTTGATTGGGTTCGTAAGGTAAAACGGCCCCGCATCGAGAGCAAAACCAGTTCAGTGTTCCTGGCGGCGAGTAAAAGAGCGGGCTAACTTGAACACTATTATCATCACGAGGAATAAAATCCAAATGCGGGCAGTAGCTCTGTGCTAACTTTCGGTGTCGTTCTTTGCGGCTTGCAATATACATATTGATGTCGAATTTGATGCCAAAATGCAAGATCGCAATTATTGCAAGAACGAATATTACAACGAGAAAGACCATCACTCCGTATCTCTCTATTAGTAATTTTGAAACAGAGTCGCTCATTTCACACTCCTTTTGTTGTGTAGAGATATTTCGAATGTGGCAGTTGACCGGAATGTTCAATTCCGGTCAACGCCTTGAATATGCCATCTCAAATTGATTGGAAACGCCATGGGGGGCTAGGGACGACCATACTTAGTCTATCCGATAATTCCAGGAAGAATAGGGGCGATGAGTACGCCCAGCTTCGTTACGTTCTCAATAAACGTAGCCCCTTCGTTGATGCCCTTTAGGGTGTTCCATAGCGACTTTAGTATTGACGGTTTAGGCTGCGGAGTCTCAAAAACGTCTTTCATCGCGGCGATGCATCCGCAGCAATTGTCCTGTTCTCACTGGAAAGCTCGTGGAGGGAGCTTTCCAGTTTTCCGATTATGTCGTTGAGCGCGTTAACGTCTATGCCGTTTGACTGATTGATGGTCGTACTTGACCCGTTCGTTGTCTGGGAAGCGATGGCGGCTCCCGAGTTGCCGAAATTGTTTACCTGTGTCACGGATTCATCCAATCCTAGTTCGATGCCCTTTAGTGTGATGGCCTGATTGACTCCGTTTACGAGGCGTCTCGCTACGTCATTCAGGAAGCCTTCGGCCATATCGTCATATTTCCTTGAACCGTGTGCATAGCCTAGAAGGAGGTGAAACGACTGGCATAGCTTTCTGTCGACTATTGCTTTGAGTACGAGATACGTTACGGCGCTTTCGCCCTCGCAGCTAGGCGGGAAGTTAAATATGGTATATGGGTCCGAATTTACTTCATCGATTTCGGCGTTTTTGTCGAACCCGCTAGGCAAATGGTTTGCCACGCAATCCTCAATGAACGCTCGTGTTACAGGCTGCCCATCAATAAAGTTGAGGTAGCGAGTGAGGGCTGTGTTGAGGCCATTGTAGTCAGACCTTAAAAGATTGCTGGCTTCAGCACTATGCTTGAAGAGTAGTTTTCGCAGCTCAATCTTCTCAGAATCCATTGAATTGTCCTATTCCGCAGTAGGGGCATGTGTATAAAGACATCGCAAGTGCAGGGGACACCTTTGATATGCGCTTGCAGTCCTTGCAGGTTACCTTCTGAAGGGCTTCGATTGCTTGCCGGATGGGAATCTCGGGTTCCTCTTCATTGTATGATTTCACACTGAAAGAGACGTGATCATTGCCCTTTCCGCCAAGCTCCTTCTTAAGCAGTTCTTCTAGCTCCGGCACGACCACATTCGCTGTTTTTGATAAGGCCAGGTCGATGACGTCCGGTGTGAAGAAGTTGTCCGAGATAAGGCCGCACAGAGGGCAGTGGATATCTAGGACGGAATCACTCTCATACTCATCAACGACGACTTTGAATAGCTCTCCGCAGTTCGGACATTGGAAAAGTACGCAGCCGTCTTCATCGGAAGGTATCGAGATGTTGAACCGAAGGTTGTCCATATTGCCTCCTTTCAGGAATCTAATCGATAATATCTTGACTTCGGGGTAAATAACGTAACGCCTCAAGGCGTCCGTGGAGCTCGGAATCGTCGTTAATTCGCCCAACGAATCCAAGGGCCTCGAGCAGCTTTCGGACCCTTGTTATATCCGCGCATGGGGTGCCTCACGTATTGATTGTAATGGGAAACCGCTGCTACCGTAGTGGATTGATGTTTCGGTTTCGTCCATAGAATCGCACAGTTTAAACAGCCTGGAGCGATCTATTGTCTGATATGCGACTTCGTTGAGCTCTTTCATCATGAGGCGATTAAGTATGAACAAGGCACCCATTGATTCAATTACGATCGCGTCGGAAATGTTGGTGTAACCGCACGGCTGCTTCATCCATCCTTTCCGAGTGATCTCGCCAAATTGCCCGTCCGGGAGAACAATGGATCGAGCGTTGCGCCCCGCTCCCAGGGGTGCGGCGCTCCTGATTAAACTGTTCACTTTTAAATGACCCCTGTGCTCAATTCTCTGTGGCTATTTGAGGAGGATGAGCTCGATTTAAGTGAGTTGCTCGAGTATCTGAGGGCGCTCATCACGGACGATCGCAAGATAATCCACGGTAATAGCGAGCTAAAACGGCTTATTAGAATGTATGATTTTCTTAAGTACAAGAAGGCCTTCGACATATCGGCTACTAGTGAGTAATCCCACCTAGCGTCTATGAAGAAGGCCGTCTTTGTAAACTATGGCATCTGAGCGTATAGTGCGAACACCACGTGCAAATGCATACTTAATATAACGCTTTCTGCTTGAAATCACAATGGTGTCTGTTTCGACCTGCCAATCAAGGAAGATGGTGTAGAGTATCTTCCTGCAATACAAAAGCTCTTTGGGAGCTTTAAGGGTGACGCTTTCAAACTGAGAGTCTTGCCCTTTTTTATGCGTGCAATGCCTGATATGCTAGCCAGACATCGTTTGATTTGGTTGAAAATCATGTGTGTCTTGATTTGAATTACATGATTGTCGCTTGCCTCAAATTTGCAGCTTTGACTTACGGATTGATAATCAGTAGCCTATCTAAAAAGCGGTATTGACGAGGGTAACCTACGGGTCCCGCGTCCAGAGGAAAGGCGGCTGTCCTTCTTGGGATGGCTGCCTTTCCTCTTTTTAGGAACCGCGATGGCGGCTGACCGGGAGACCTACCGCGGCGACCTCTCTGGCGTCCCTGAAGATTTGCATGGCCCCCTGTCTTCTTTGGACTTTCATGAGATAGAAACGACTGGGGTTGGGAACAAGATGGATGCGCTTCTTAGTTACATAGCTGCTTTTTAAGAGCTGCTCCCTAAAAGTGAAGATAATTTCTACTTGTGGCAGAGCCTGTAGACAAACAAGGGATATCGGCTAAATGAAAGTCAATTGCGGTGGGAGCCTTCGGGCGACACCTGAAGAGGGTTGATGCGTCGGCCCTCTTTTTTGTTTGGATGTAAGATTCGGCCTGTCAAAACTTACATCTCAATTGAGAATAGGCGAAATTGCGTGCGATTATCTGCTTGTATGCAACTTTGCTGACGTGTTGTTGGTAAGTCTAAGTTCGCAACGGGTTCTTGGCAGAGGATTGACCGGGATTGTGAATTGCGACTCTTCGAGACGCGGCACCGAGGCCTTCCTGGATAAGTCCGTGAGGCTGCCGCTCAGGTCAAGTTCTGCATGGCCGTATTCTTCGATTATGCAGCCAGGGTGATTCTCGTCTGGTAAAACTGGCCGCGAAGTGATTATCACTCGACGTGTCTCAAGTGACTCATTAGTTTCCACGCGTTTCTCTATCATGTAATCGCTACGTCATGCGGTCGTTCGCACGGGTATCATGTTGAAAGCGATTTCAACGACGGGGGTACTCGTGGTAAAGATGAAAGATGTGGCCGAGCTGGCCGGCGTTTCGAGCGCCGCCGTCTCGCGCTACCTTAACGGTGGCTACATATCGACGGACAAGGCCGAGCGCATTAAGCAGGCGATTGAGCTGACCGGATACGTGCGGTCCAGCCAGGCTCGCGCGCTACGCACCGGCTCCACCAAGCTCATCGGCGTCATCGTGCCCAAGATCAACTCGGAGTCCGTGAGCCGCATTACCGCCGGCATTGGCCAGGTGCTCGGTCGCCGTGGCTACCAGATGCTGCTTGCCAATACCGATAACGCCCCCGATCGCGAGCTCGAATACCTCGATTTGTTCCAAAACCACCCGGTCGATGGCATTGTGCTGGTGGCAACCATGATCACCGACGAGCACCGTCGGGCGATTGAATCGTGCCGCGTGCGATCGTGCTGATCGGCCAGAATGTCGAGGGTGCGGCGTGCGTCTACCACGACGATTACGAGGCCGCCTTTGAGCTGGGCCATGCGCTCGCGGGTCGCGTGGACGGCAAGATCGCCTATATTGGAGTTACCGAAGAGGACCGCGCGGCCGGTTATGACCGCCGTCGCGGTTTTGAGGCCGGCTTGCGCGCCGCGGGCGTGGCGCTTGATCCGAGCCTGATTCGCCAGGGGTCCTTTACGCTCGACTCGGGCTATGGTGCGGCGCGTGAACTGCTTTCCGTCGCTCCCGATGTTTCGTTTATCGCTTGCGCGACCGACACCATGGCGGCGGGCGCGCTGCGTGCCATTGATGAGGTTCGCGGCGTGGGCGAGGGCATGCACCGCGTAAGCGGTTTTGGCGACAACGCGTTTTTGCGCGCGCTGACGGGCGGCATTCCCACCGTGCACTATGGCTACCTGACCAGTGGCGTCGAGGCGACCAATATGTTGCTCAACACGCTCGATGGCGTGGAGGGGGAGAGCGGTCTCAAGACACTCAAGCTCGGTCATCAGCTTATGAATGTCTAGGTCTTGGGCATGTCTGCCTGCCTCTGAGCCCTTATGTTTGTCTCAAACTACCATTCACCGGCTTTTCCTACCGTTCACCCTACTATGAAAACGATTGCAGACATATGAAACTGAAATCGATTACAGTGTAAGTGTCAAAGATGGCCGGGTGCACATGTGCCCGTTGGAGGAAAGGGAAGTCATGGACTACCGCAAATCAGCCCAAGAGGTGCTCGACAACGTCGGTGGCGCCGACAACGTTGTTTCGGCCGCACACTGCGCCACGCGTCTGCGCCTGGTGATTGCCGATACTTCCAAGGTTAACAAGGAGGCCATCGAGAACGTCGACGGCGCCAAGGGCGTCTTTGAGGCCCAGGGCCAGCTCCAGATTATTTTTGGCACCGGCACCGTCAACAAGGTCTACGAGGAGTTCATCGCGCTCAGCGGCGTCGAGGCTGCCACCAAGGCCGAGGTCAAGGAGGCCGCGGCTCAGCAGCAGAACATCTTTATGCGTGCCATTAAGGTGCTCGGCGACGTCTTTGTCCCCATCATCCCCGCATCGTGGCTTCGGGCCTGCTGCTGGGCATTATGAGCGCCTCAACTTTATGGCCTCCAACGGCTTTATCGCGCTCGATACCAATAACTTTATCTACAAGATCGCCGACCTGGTCTCGGGCACGTCCTTTGGCATTCTGCAGATCCTGATCGGCTACTCCGCCGCCAAGGCCTTTGGCGCCAACCCGTACCTGGTGCTGTCGTCGGCGGTGCGTTCATCAACTCCTCGCTGCAGAGCGCCTACACGGTTGCCTCCGAGGGCGTTCAGACCATGGTCACCGTCATCCCCGGCGTGTACAGCTTTGAGTGGGTCGGCTATCAGGGCCATGTGATCCCCATCGTCATCGCCTGCGCCATTCTGGCCTTCCTCGAGAAGCGCCTGCACAAGATCGTTCCCGAGATGTTCGACCTCTTTGTGACCCCGCTCGTCTCGGTGTTCGTGACCGTGCTCGTGACGCTCGTTGCCGTCGGCCCCATCTTCGTGTGGGCCGAGAACGCCATCCTCGGTCTGATCCAGGCCCTGCTGACCCTGCCCTTCGGCATCGGTTCCTTTATCGTCGGCCTGTTCTATGCCCCCACGGTCGTTACCGGTATCCACCAGATGTACACCGCCATCGACCTGGGCCAGCTCGCCCAGTACGGTGTGACCTACTGGCTGCCCATCGCCAGCGCTGCCAACATCGCACAGGGTGGCGCCGCGCTCGCCGTTGCCTTTAAAACCCGCGATGCCAAGATCAAGGGCCTGGCGCTTCCTTCGGCTCTGTCCGCCTTCATGGGCATTACCGAGCCGGCCATCTTCGGTGTGAACCTGCGCTTCTTTAAGCCTTCATCGCCGGCTGCATCGGCGGCGGTTGCGGTGCCCTGGTCTGCGCGCTCACCTCGCTTGCCGCTTCCGGCACCGGCGTTACCGGCATCTTCGGTATCCTGCTGTGCCTGGCCCTACCCGTGCAGTACGCGATCATGTTTGCGGTCGCCGCGCTGGTTTCCTTTGCCGTCTCATTTGTCCTGTACAAGGACGAGCCCAAGGCTTCCGAGCAGGCCTAAGAGCTTTTGATTGAAGGGTGCCCGCGGGTTGTATGCTCGCGGGCGTTTCCCGTATCCGGTGTCGATCTCTGGCGCCCTGTTACTTTCTATCCGTTAGGACTTTGATATGTCTAATGCACTTGGCCGCGACCTTGCAAAGCTGGTTGCCGCTGTTGACGCTGCCGCCTCTGAGTGCGGTCATGGCGCGTATGGCCAGCGCTTCCATATTATGCCGCCGGCGGGCTGGCTCAACGACCCCAACGGTCTTTGCCAGGCGGGCGGCGTGTTCCATGCCTATTTTCAGTATGCGCCGTTTGATGTCGAGGGCGGCGTTAAGGTCTGGGGCCATGCGACGAGCCGCGACCTTATGACGTGGGACTACGTTGGCGCCCCACTGCTGCCCGACGAGCCGTTTGATTGCCACGGTGTGTATTCGGGCTCCGCGCTTGCCGAGGACGGTCGCATTCGCGTGCTCTATACGGGCAACGTTAAGCTTTCCGATGCGGACGGGACGTACGACTACGTCAATACCGGCCGCCGCGCCGATACTGTTTATGTCGAGAGCGTCGATGGCCTTGCCGGTCGGGAGTTCAGCCAAAAGCGTGTGGTGCTGGCTTCCGAGGATTATCCCGAGGATTTGACCTGTCACGTGCGCGACCCCAAGGTGTGGCGTGACTCGGACGGGCGTTATCACATGGTGCTGGGCGCCCGTCGTCGCGTGGATGGTCCGCATGTCGATAGTCGATTTTGCGCCATGCACGGCGAGGGCGCCGGTCGCGATGTGGGCGAGATCCTGGTGTTTGGCTCGGCCGATATGCTGAGTTGGGAGCTCGAGAGTCGTGTGTCTACGCCCGAGCGTTTTGGCTTTATGTGGGAATGCCCTGGCTATATTGAGCTCGATGCGAATGGCGATACCGCTGCATTTTTGTCGTTCTCGCCCCAGGGCCTTGAGGGCGGTCGTTGGGATCGCGGCAATGTGTATGCCGCTGGCTACATGCCTGTATCGGGCGACATTACGGGTGGCAAGGACGCTTATGAGCTGGGCGAGTTCCGCCTGTGGGACGCCGGTTTTGACTTCTACGCGCCGCAGGAGTTCACGGCCGAGGACGGTCGCCATATTCTGATTGGCTGGATGGCATGCCCGATGAGCCGACCTATGGCAACGCACCGACGTGGTGTGCGGCTGGCAGCACTGCATGACGGTGCCGCGCGAGCTTACGGCCGGTGGCGGCGGCGTGGTACTGCAGCAGCCGGCGCGCGAGATTGAGCACCATTATGCCTCGGTGCGTGTAGGGGAGGCTCGTTGGAGGTTGCCGGCGATACCTGCTTTGACGTTGTTGTCGACGGTGTTGACGGTGCGTTCACCGCGACCGTTGATGGCGAGCTGAAGCTGGCGTTTGTGCCCGCCGAGGGCGAACTGTCCGCGCGCTTTGAGATGCGATTTACCGATGGGGGTCGCACTTCTGCCGGTTGTGGTCGTACCGTGCGCTGGGAGCCCGTCGACGAGGTTCGTAACGTGCGCATTGTCGGCGATGTCTCGTCGGTCGAGGTGTTTGTGAACGATGGCGCGCTCGTGTTTTCGACACGCATCTATCCCGAGGCCTATGGCGTGTCCGTTGACGCCCCGGGTGCGAACGTAAACTACCATACGCTCAGCATTTAGGCGAGTCGTCGCATATCGGCGCTATACTGCAGCCGTTGCCCACGATGCGGGGAACACCCGCATCGTGGGTTTTTGCTTATGAAGGGACGGTGCCGCGTGGATGTACAGCAGCTAGAAGAGGCCTGGGCTTTGAGGTCCAGTGCGCGCGAGGCGCGTCTTGTTGCGGCCCCGCATGTGCCGGCGGCTCTGTCGCTGTTGGGTATTGTGCGTCCCGGTGACCGTCTGGTGGCCTTTGCGTATGACTTTGCCGATGCGTTTGCGCACGGCTTTGAAGGCTGTGATGTTGTGCTTGTGGACCCGCCGTCGGTTGCGGCGTTTACTGCCGCGTCCGAGGATTTTGATGCTTCGTTTGATGCCGAGGGGCCGCACCTGTGGTGGTTTGTGAACTCTATCGGCGGGTTTGGTCTGCGCGTTCCCGACCTTCGCGCTCTGGGCCGCGCAGCGCGTGAGGCCCATGCGCTGCTGGTTGTGGACAACACCGTGGCGTCGGCTTTTGGCTGCGATCCGCTGCGGCTGGGTGCTGTGCTGTCCCTCGAAGCGCTCGATCGCGTGTGTGCAGGTAGGGCTCCGCGCAAGCTCGTTGCCGCTTCGGTGGCGCGCTCTCAGCTCAAGCGCCATCGTGTGGATGCTGCTGCCGAGTGCGCGCACGTATTGTTTGCAGGCTGCGGTGCTTTGGCACTCGACCTTTCTACCGAGGAGACCGACGTGCTGGAGCGTGGGCTTTCCTCGCTTAACGCCCGCATGCAGGCGCATTTCGATCGCGCCCGCGCGCTGGCCGAGTATCTGGCCGCCAACGAGATGGTGCGCAACGTGCGCTATCCCGGGCTGAACTCGCATCCCGACCATGCGGTTGCAACGGGAATCCTCGAGCACGGCTTTGGCCCGGCAGTTGAGTTTGACCTTATCGAGCTTAGCGCAGGAGAGCTGTTCGACGCTTTGCCGGGGGAGTTTCGCATATCGCCTGCCGGCGGCGCAACGACGCGCCTTTCGGCTCCACGCGGCAAGCGGGGGAGCACCATCCGCCTCTTCGCCGGCACCGACAATCCCTTGATAGTTGCGGCCACCCTAGACAACGCTCTTCGCAACTAGCTAAATCATCCTCAACTCCATAAGTTGCGTGAATAGGGATTGATTTACGGCTTTATCGGCATAAACAGTCCCTATTTCACCGCAACTTATGAGAAGGGGTTGTGCAGCTAAAAAGCCCCGTCCCAAATTGGCTACTCTTTGATGCTGGCGATGAGATCGTTGGCCCTTGTTGCAATTACTTGGTTGATCTCGCCCTGCAACGTCTCGTAGACCGCGATGGCTCGCTCGGCCGGCGGGGTGAGGTGGATCCGCGGGCGCCGTCGCGCTCGATGAGTTTGCATCCCAGCTGGCCTTCGGCCTCGTTCACAATGCGCCAGGCCTTGGAATACGCCATGCCCATGCTCTTGGCGGCACGGTTGAGCGAGTGCTCGCGGGCGATACCCTGCAGCAGCAAGACGCAGCCGTGGCCGAAGACGCCCGGCAGATCCTTGTCGCACGCTTGAATGACCAACTTTGCCGTCGTCTTGTACTCCATACGCTCCACGTCTCCCCGCTAAAGTGTTTGCTGGGCAAACGCAAAGCCTGCGTCAAACCCTCGTGTGCTCTTCTTAAATCATGCATTGTAGCAGTCAAAGTGCGTTAAGATACTTCCCCAGTATTGCGCCCAAGGTTGGCTGGGTCCCACGAGGCCTGCAGCCGACCGGTCGCATGGAAAAAGGAGAAACATGGCTACGTTCTTTCCCGGTGAGTCCCACACGTTTTCGGAGTATCTGCTGGTCCCTGGTTACTCGTCCTCGCAGTGCATCCCCAACAACGTCTCTCTTAAGACGCCGCTAACCCGCTTTAAGCGCGGTGAGAAGCCGGCAATCACCCTGAACATCCCCATGGTTTCCGCCATCATGCAGTCCGTCTCGGGCGTCGACATGGGTGTCGCGCTCGCTACCGAGGGTGGCCTGTCCTTCATTTACGGTTCCCAGAGCGCCGAGTCCGAGGCCGCTATGGTCAAGGCCGTCAAGGATCACAAGGCCGGCTTTGTTCAGTCCGATTCCACGCTGACCCCCGACATGACCATGGAGCAGGTCATCGAGCTCAAGGAGAAGACCGGTCATTCCACCATGCCGGTTACCGACGACGGCACCCCCAAGGGCAAGCTCCTGGGCATCGTCACCAGCCGCGATTATCGCCCCAGCCGCGATGACCATCAGAAGAAGGTCTCCGAGTTCATGACCCCGCGTGAGCAGCTCATCGTGGGCGACAAGAACATCAGCCTCAAGGTTGCCAACGACGTCATTTGGGACAACAAGCTCAACGCCCTGCCGATCGTCGACGACAACGATCACCTTATGGGCATCGTCTTCCGCAAGGACTACGACAGCCACAAGACCAACCCCAACGAGCTGCTCGATAACGACAAGCGCTACATGGTCGGCGCCGGTATCAACACCCGCGACTATGCCGAGCGCGTGCCGCTGCTCATCGAGGCCGGCGCGGATGTCCTGTGCATCGACTCTTCCGAGGGCTTCAGCGAGTGGCAGAAGCGCACCATCGAGTGGATCCGCGCCAACTACGGCGAGGACGTCAAGGTCGGTGCCGGCAACGTCGTCGACGCCGAGGGCTTCCGCTTCCTGGCCGACTGCGGTGCGACTTCATCAAGGTCGGTATCGGCGGCGGTTCTATCTGCATCACCCGCGAGACCAAGGGCATCGGCCGTGGCCAGGCCACCGCGCTGATCGATGTCTGCCGCGCTCGCGACGAGTACTACGAGGAGACCGGCGTCTACGTGCGTGTGCTCTGACGGCGGTATCGTCTACGACTACCACATGACGCTCGCCCTTGCCATGGGCGCCGACTTTATGATGCTGGGTCGCTACTTCGCCCGCTTTGACGAGAGCCCGACCGAGCGCGTCAATGTGAACGGCCAGTATATGAAGGAGTACTGGGGCGAGGGCTCTGCGCGTGCCCGCAACTGGCAGCGCTACGACCTGGGCGGCGCCGCGAAGCTCAGCTTCGTCGAGGGCGTCGACTCCTACGTCCCGTACGCCGGCTCCCTCAAGGACGGCGTGGGCGGCACGCTCTACAAGGTCAAGTCCACGATGTGCAACTGCGGTGCCCTCTCGATCCCCGAGCTCCAGGAAAAGGCACGCCTGACCCTGGTCAGCTCCACCTCCATCGTCGAAGGCGGAGCCCACGACGTTGTCGTAAAGGATTCCCAGCAGTCTGTGTCTTATCGATAGGATAAGAGCTGCACATAAAGGTTGAGTATCAACCACGTTATTTAGATAAAGCGAGATGCCTGCAAGTCGCGGGCATCTCGCTTGTCGTATTTGCTATCATCAGTCAAGTTAACCTTAGGGTCGGGCGGCTTGGCTTTGTTCGCTACAAGTTCCGCACGCAAAGAAGAGCACTTAATGTGCTCTTCGTCTTGCGCAGGACTGTCCGCAGTAGCGAATAAAGCCAAGCCGCCCGACCCCAGCTAAGATTAAAGGAGCTGATATGTGCGATTGCACAGATCATAAGGACGAGATCCCTGCCTACGACGCGCAGGCCATTGAGTCCAAGTGGATGAAGGCCTGGGAGGACTCCAACCTCTTTGCCGTCGACACCGACGACAGCAAGCCCAAGAAGTATGTGCTCGAGATGTTCCCGTATCCGTCGGGCGACCTGCACATGGGCCACGCGCGCAACTACACCATCGGCGATGCCATGGCCCGTCAGGCTCGCATGCGTGGCTTTGATGTGCTGCATCCCATCGGCTTTGACGCCTTTGGCCTGCCCGCCGAGAACGCCGCCATCAAGCACAACACGCAGGCTGCCGCTTGGACGTACAAGAACATGGACCAGGCGCTCGCCACGATGAAGCGCATGGGCTTCTCCTACGATCTGGATCGCATGGTCAAGACCTGCAGCCCCGACTACTACCGCTGGGGCCAGTGGATCTTTGAGAAGCTGTGGGAAAAGGGCCTGGTCTACCGCAAGAAGAACCCGGTCAACTGGTGCCCTAACTGCAAGACCGTTCTGGCCAACGAGCAGGTCACCGAGGGCAAGTGCTGGCGCTGCGGCACCGAGCCCGAGAAGCGCGACCTTGAGCAGTGGTACTTCAAGATCACCGAGTACTCCCAGGAGCTGCTCGACGACCTGGAGAAGCTCCCCGGCTGGCCCGAGCGCGTCAAGCAGATGCAGGCCAACTGGATCGGCCGCTCCGAGGCGCCGAGGTCGACTTTACCCTGTGCGACCAGGATGGCGAGCCCATCGAGGGCGACGAGGGCAAGATTACCGTCTTCACCACGCGTGCTGACACCCTGTTTGGCGTGTCCTTCTTTGTTCTGGCCCCCGAGTACGCTCGTCTGCACGAGCTCGTCGAGGCACGGAGTACGAGAGGCCGTCACCAAGATCGTCGAGGACTCCAAGCATATTTCTGCCGTCGAGCGTGCCCAGGGCACCCTCGAGAAGCACGGTGCCTTTACCGGCCGCTACGTGGTGAACCCCGTGAACGGCGAGAAGGTCCCCGTGTGGGTTGCCGATTATGTCGTTGCCGACTACGGCACTGGCGCCGTCATGGCCGTTCCCTGCGGCGACCAGCGCGACTTTGAGTTTGCCCGCAAGTACGACCTGCCGATCGTGCCGATCATCCTGGACGATGACGACCGCGCTGCCGTCGAGGCCAGCGGCGAGACCATCGATACCTTCCATGCCGAGACCGTCGACTGGGACTCGCCCACGCCGCCGAGGCACGCTCGTCCAGTCCGGCAAGTACACCGGCATGCGCGGCGGTAAGCACTCCGAGGGCGAGGCTGCCATCGTGGCCGACCTCGAGGCTATGGGCTGCGGCCGTCGCAAGGTCGAGTTCCGCCTGCGCGACTGGCTCATCAGCCGTCAGCGCTATTGGGGCAACCCCATCCCGGCCATCCACTGCGAGCACTGCGGCATTGTGCCCGTGCCCGAGGATCAGCTGCCGGTGACGCTGCCCGAGAACCTTGACCTGGGCGCCGGCGAGACCCTCGCCGAGTGCAAGGACTTTTACGAGACCACCTGCCCGGTCTGCGGCCGCCCGGCCAAGCGCGAGACCGATACCATGGACACCTTCACCTGCTCCAGCTGGTATTACCTGCGCTATACCGACCCGCACAACACCGAGCTGCCCTTCTCCCGCGAGGCGGCCGACCGTTGGATGCCCGTCGATAACTACATCGGTGGCATCGAACACGCCATTCTGCACCTGCTTTACAGCCGCTTCTTTACCAAGGCGCTGCGCGACCTGGGCCTGCTGAGCGTTGACGAACCCTTCACCAACTTGCTGTGCCAGGGCATGGTCAAGGACGAGAACGGCGATACCATGTCCAAGTCCAAGGGCAACGTCGTGCCCCCGAGCTCGGTTATCGAGCCCTACGGCGCCGACACCATGCGTCTGGCGATCCTGTTTATTGCCCCGCCCGAGAAGGACTTCGACTGGGATCCCAAGGCCGTCGAGGGCGCCAACCGCTTTATCAAGCGCGCCTGGCGTATCGTGTGGCTGCTCGTCCAGTCGGGTGACGCAACGTGGCCTTCGACAAGTCCGCGCTCGACGAGGTTGCGATGAAGCTCTACCGCGAGCGTCACCGCACCATCGCCAAGTGCACCGAGGACTTCGATCGCGGCCAGTTCAACACCGCGATCTCGGCCGTCATGGAGCTCGTCAACGCGGCGAGTGCCTACCTCAACGCCACCGAGGGCGCTGACCGCGACAAGGCTCTGTGCTACGGCGTGGCCAAGGACATCGTGAGCGTCCTGGCGCCCATCTGCCCGTTCTGGGCCGACGAGCTGTGGCACGAGGCGCTCGGCTGCGAGGGTAACGCCTACACCGCCGCCTGGCCCGAGTTTGACCTGGCCGAGTCCATCGAGGACACGGTACAGATCGTCGTCCAGGTACTCGGCAAGGTCCGTGGCCGCATTGACGTTGCCCGCGATGCCTCCAACGAGGAGATGCAGGCTGCCGCCGAGGCTGCCGTCGCCAAGTGGACCGAGGGCAAGACGGTCGTCAAGGCCATCTGCGTGCCCGGCAAGCTGGTCAACTTGGTGGTCAAGTAAACGCCACGCGCATAGTTGACGTGTTAAAGACGAGGGGCGATCCGATTGGGTCGTCCCTCGTTTTGCGTTATATGCCCTGCTTGTCTTGTGCCTAGCGTCACCCTCTACGGAATGTGTACCAAGTCCCTAAAGTAGACGTTGCCGCTTTGCTCCTCAAACATCCAGATGTTGAGGTAGATGTCGTTGAGGTCGTTGTTCACGTCAAAGTCCGGATCGTCGAAGGTGCCTACAAAGGTGAGCATCGCGGTCGTTTCTTCGCCTGCGGCGACAGGCTGGCGCATGCGCACGTCGCGGACGACACCGTTGACGTAGGCAATAGCATCAACATCGCCAAACATCATGTCGAAATCGGTATTGTTTGTCACCGAAAAGACCAACACGGCGTCACCGTAGCCATCCGTGTCCTTGCCCACGCAGGTAACATGGACGTTCTCGTCTGCCTCAAGGTCGATAGGGAACTGTTTTTGAGGGTCGGGACCTAAGCCTGGGGGTCGACTATATCTTCGTCTATTTTGTCGAAACGCTCCGAAGGCGTCGTTTTCTCGATGGCTTCGGTGCTGCCGAGATCCGGCTCGCATGGTCCGGTTTTACCATCGACGTTGCTGCAGCCCATTAGAGCGAACGAGCAGGCAGCGACGACGAGCGCGGTCGCGCAGAGGGAGCCCAGGCGTTCCATGGATCCTCCTTGCCGTAGAGATACTGGAAGGTTGTGCGGTCAATGTGTGCGGCAGGCTTTCTCGCTACAGAATGCCTCTCAGCTCTAGTCTGGCCGATGCGCGCCCAGGGATGGAATGCCCATAGGGCTCGATTCGGTCGGCGCGCTGGGACGTATGGCCCGTTTTGGGGCTTTTGGGGAGCACCGCACAGGAGTCCTCGCCTAATTGTCCTATTCTTGTGGAGAAGCTGTGGGCGCGCTGACCTGCGAATTTCTTTGACGCTTGCACGTTTTCGCAGGTATTGGTATAGTTTGCTTGCAAATGAAGTAGTAATTGAAAGAAGTGGGGTTTCGGCCCCGCTTCTTTTTTGTATGGATGGAGGTGCCGCAATGGTCAAGACTAAGACCGAGCAGGCGATCATCGACGCGCTCGAGGCCGTCGCTCCCCAGCACGATGTCGATATTGTCGACGTTGAGCTCGTGGGCGCCACCAAGGCCCCCTGCGTGCGCGTGCGTATCGAGGGTGCCGAGGGTCAGAGCCTGTCGCTCAACGACGTCACGGCCAATACCAAGTGGGTCGCGACGTGATCGAGGAGCTCGACCCCATCTCTTCGAGCTATACGCTCGAGGTGTCGAGCCCGGGTATGGCGCGCCCGCTGCGCCGCCCGCGCGACTTTGCCCGCTTTGTGGGCGAGGACTGCGAGCTCACCTCCACCGCCACCGAGGGCCGTCGCAAGTACGCCGGCAAGATTGCCGCCGCGACCGAGACGAACGTGACCCTCGAGCTCGAGGACGGCGAGTCCGTCACCCTCGATTTCTCTGATGTTAAAAAGTGCAAGTTGAAGCCCACCTACGACTTCAAGCCCGCGAAGGAAGGAAACTAACATGGCAGCATCCGACATGATGTCCGCCCTGATGGAGCTTTGCCAGGAGAGGCACATCGACCAGCTCTACCTGATCGACCGCCTGGAGCAGTCGCTCGCCAAGAGCTACGCCGAGATCCTGCATCTTGAGTGGGGCGCCAAGGTGACCATCGACCGCACCACCGGCAAGATCTACGTCTACCGCCTGGAGCCGATCGACGATTCCATGGACGAGGAGGGCAACTTCACCGAGTTCGAGGAGATCGACGTCACCCCTAAGAACACGAGCCGCATCGCTGCTCAGCACGCCAAGGCCGAGATCAACGCCATCGTGCGTAACTCCGCCCGCGAGCAGATCTACGAGGAGTTCTCCGGTCGTATCGGTGACCTCATCAGCGGTACCGTGCTGCAGTCCACGCCCGACTTCACGATCGTCAAGATCCGCGATGGCGTCGAGGCCGAGCTGCCGCATTTTGACCAGCGCCGTTACGAGAACGAGCGCAACGAGCGTCCGATGGGCGAGCGCTATCTGCACAACCAGCACATCAAGGCCGTGATCATCGACGTCCGCGATCCCAACTCCAACCTGCAGCCGGTTCGCGGCGAGCACAGCCGTCCGCCGATCGTCATCTCCCGCACCCACCCCGAGCTCATGCGTCGTCTGTTTGAGCAGGAGGTGCCCGAGATCTATGAGG
>ENA-OQIR01000309-OQIR01000309.1-human-gut-metagenome-genome-assembly--contig:-NODE-309-length-22670-cov-3.691700_pt1 | contig 22670 bp, 22 predicted proteins | sample MGYA00242580_ERZ504745 | MGnify/ENA primary metagenome ERZ504745 (study PRJEB26092, sample SAMD00036214) | human gut metagenome | host: Homo sapiens | study: EMG produced TPA metagenomics assembly of...
AGAAGTGAAGGTTATCCAAACAGACATGTCCATGCACAGTTGAAATAGTTGACAACTGATGGCCATTGTAGCAATGCACCCAATAATTAGGTTTTTGATTTTGCTTGCATATATTTGTCTCCTTTCATTTAGTGAATACGTATAGGCGTTTGCGAAACGCCAAACACTGCATAAATACGGTGTTTTTTGTCGTTAAAATAAAATATCTCCTCAAGGTTTATGGTAAAATAGAATTGACTAGAAACTAATTAACCAATCCACCTAAAGGAGATATACCTACATGATAACATATAAACAGCTCACTTTGGCAGAAATTTTTGAATATAGAACGAAAATAAGTTTCTGCACCATTGGGGGAATACTACGAATTGTAGATGAAGATAAGAGCATGAAACAGAAATTTGAAGAGAAAGCGTAACCAAAGCATAAGAAATACGATGTTTATTATGAGAGCCTTTTTTGTTATGATATTTGCACAGGATGTTTGAAAGTACGAAATCGGAGAAAGCTGTATGGAAGATACTTATATTATAGACTTGTTCTGGAGAAGAGATGAAAATGCAATACAATTAGTTGATAAAAAGTATAATTCCACTTGTTATTCTATTGCGTGGAAGATTCTTATGAATAGGGAAGATTCCGAGGAGTGTGTAAATGATACATGGTTTGCGGCATGGCGGTATATCCCACCCCAAAGGCCGCCAAAACTGGTAGCTTTCTTAGGAAAAATTACAAGAGGATTCGCAATTGATATGTTAAGAAAAAAGCATGCGGCAAAACGGATGGATATGCATATTGCAAACATAACGGAAGAGGTAGAAAGTTTAAATACCGCTAGAACGCATATTTTAGATGAACATATGGAAGCTGAGGAACTGATAGAAATCATCAATCGTTTCCTGGACGGTTTATCTGACAGGGACAGGGATATTTTGTCCAGAGATATTGGGTAATGGAATCCATTAAAAATATTGCCGCCAGACATAAGATGTCAGAAGGGGCAATTAAGCAGAATCTGCTGCGGAATAAAAGGAAACTGAAAAAGATATGTATAAATTTATCATACATATATTTTTATCAATGTCATTTAGATAAGCATTTCGTCTGATAAAACAGTATATCACGTTATTTGACTTTAGAAAACATGGTTCAGTTAAGAAATATTATGTTCAATGGGAAGTCCTGTCTGCCCCCCCAGATGACTACCTGTGAAGAACATAAAATACAATTTCGTATACCAAAAAGACAGATTGCAGATCTGTCTGAAAAAGAAGTATAATAGTGATGATATTTAAGCCGCTCGATACATGAAATCCCTATTTCTCTTTGGACGGAGGCGGATAGGATATTTACGGTTGCTCCTGACTGGTGTCAGGTGCTTTTGTATGAGAAGCATGGTCTCAATTTTCGTCACTGCTATGTTTTAAATATGCTCTGCATATGTTGACTGCGGTGGCGAAATTTATTTTGTAGATATGCTTTGTGTTATCTCGTGTTCTCACAACGGCCTGAGCTGTCACAAATTCGCAGAAGTTATATAGTATCATCCGGGCATTGAGTTCCTGAAGGATCCCGTCATACTTGCTGCTATGCCAGTTAACAAGACCTATGGTGTATTTCAGCTCACGAAAGCTTGTTTCCTCGCTCCAGCGCATTCTGTAAAGCTTTTTAATCTCTTCTAAGGGGAAGTCTTCTTCCGAAAGATTTGTGGCAATGCAGATGTAGGTCCCATTATCAAGAAGAATACGAACAATACGGAATTCGATATCATAATATGTACAGTTTTCATCCAGGAAATCCAGATCGGTAGTCTGCTGAAGAATGGTATACGTATTGGGATCCCCAAGAGTTTCTTTTGTATGGCGTCTGGTAAGAGTGGTTTTTATATGGGTATCGAACTGACTGTCAGGTAGATCATAAGCGGAAAGAATGCCGTTACTGTTGATGTCTTTCATGCGAATAATGAATTTCATATTCTTTTGAATAAGATGAGCAAAGACATTGAAGCTTTCATATCCCCGGTCTGCCATTAAAATTGCCGGCACAGAATCGGGATAACGGTCAGTTATGGTATTCAGTGCAGCACGTTCATGAAGCTTCTTTTTTCCCTGAACCAGAAAATCACAGTAAGTATGGTTCATGATATCGTAAAGAGCATTGACGTGAATCGCATTGTAACCCTTTTCGCCTTCATGGATAAAAGTTCTTTCATCCTCTGGGTCTCGTGCTATATTGACATCGGAACCATCACATGCTAAAAGGCGATAGCCGTGATAGGGCTGATCAGAAAGTTCCCTGCACTGTTCCACAAAAATATGGAACAGAAAGCTCCATCCTTCCGGTTGGAGTTTGAAATGCTGCTGGGTAAAAGAAGATTTTGCAGGGGCTGCAAGTGAATGCTCAAAGAAATCCAGGATTTCATTTGAAACAGATTTACTCTGCATTTGAACCATAAATTGAATATAATCATGGAAAGAAAGTTTACGATTTCCTGTGAAATCAGCTTCCGGGTTTTGGCAGAACATGAAATGAAGTTCATCCAGTTCAGCAATGCAGTTTTCGAGTGTTGTTTTTAAGTCAGCTAAAAAGTTTTGAGTCATAGGGTGCCTCCTTGAAATGTGTTTATATTCAAGGCTTACACAACATATATTGCTTATCCTGTCAAGTGTTTTTGAAAAAAATGAGGATAAAAACTAAAGGAAGAGAGAAGAAAAATGCAGTTATATCAGTTTGAAAAATATACTCTCAAATGGAAAAAGAGTTTGGAAAAATCAGAAAAGGTGATGAGGAAACTTACAGTATGCTTCTTTTGCCGATGGAAAGTAATGCGTTAAAAATCCATCGAAAGTTTCCCGCTTCAAACAGCAGAAGAATGAAAGAGGCAATTGCCCTTGTATTGTTTGATATTAAATCAAGATGTACCGGAGAAAGTTTTGACACGGGAAACTTTCGCAATGAGGATAATGAACGGCTTGAAACTGCCCTGCTTATGGCATTTGATCCATACACGAATAGTGAAATAAAGGAGCTGCTTATTTCCAGAGGGAGGCAGCATGAGTTAGATTTAAAGAAAATGCAACAATACTATAAGATTCCGGTAATGTGTCTGCTAAGGATTAAGGCTTCGATAGATACTTGGGAAAAGAATGCTGGAACGAATGGATACTTCGATTTTATAGAGGGATACATGGGAACATCCATTACGGGAGATGAAATGAAATATTCGGTGATGATGCAAGATTTGTACTATTTATCGTATAGCCGTCGTCTAAACAGAGTGTGTTCAAATATTCAACAACACTCTGTTTAAATTGTCACGCAGGCTTAACTAAATGACATTGAGGAATTATTATTTGTGTTAAAGATTTGGAAAAACACAATAATTCAGTTAATAAATCTGAAAATATGCAGTAATAGAAGAGAAAGAAATGACAAAATCATGAAAAAAGCTACACTATATTTACTGATGATTTCTTTGATAGGAATGCTGGAAGTGCCTGTACATGCGGCAGATGTGTATGCGGATGAATCAACGGAGTTATATTCTTTTGATGAAGGAGCAATGTGCGATGATGATTTCGCAACGGAGTGTCAAGCAGACGTGAGCGATAAAAACTACAGCAAGATTTTGAATCGGCCATGAAAGATGGAATTGGTCTGGGACTGGATGATTTTTTAGAAACTTCATATTCTGGAAACAGCACTGGCTCAACGCAGTCAGACAGTGAGGCCGAAGTATTAGAGGCAGATTTTGAAGTTGCTATGCAGGATGACAACATAAAACTATCAGAAGCAGGAATTGAATCCATGAATTTGATTTCCACTAATGACGACAATATAGACGCAGAATATGCCGCTGAAATTAATGAGTGGGAATCAAAGCCAATTTTAACAAGGGCTGCTTCGACAGTGAGCAGGGTAGAGTATGGACAGCAGTGGAGAATATACAGAAAAAGTGACAATGCAACGATGGTACAGTGGGTTTTAAGGGGACTGTTCTTATATAATGGCTAGCCAGTGTAAACAGACATCTATGAACTGATATAATAATGCATCTAATACTTTTACGGTTACTTCAAAGTCACACTATCCATCCGGAATGTATGCAGTGGGAAATTGCAAAGCGGTACAGAAAAAGGGTGGAAAATTGTATTCACATGTTCTCCGGATTGGGGTAACACCTACAGGAAAAGTAGTTAAGTAACAATGATGTTGGAAATGGCAGAAGTAAAAAATACCATTTAAGACCTGGAAGAGGATGCATGATTCTCTTCCTGTTTTGTCGAAAAAATCTTATTGCATAAGTATAATGAAAGCACTTATAATAAGAATATGAAAAGAAAGTGAATGAATGCAGGTGTTGAATTTAGACGAGAAAAATACAGAACGCATGGACGCCATTAACAAGTTTACGTTAATGATGATACGTTTATGACACAGGTGTTTTCCAGTGATTTAGAGTGTACTGAGGAACTCTTGAAGATCATTTTAAAAAGAGATGATCTGACGGTAACGAAATCTGTTACACAGTTGACGATTGGAAATTTGTTTGGACGATCTGTCAGATTAGATATATACGCTAATGATTCCGAAGGAAAACAGTACGATATCGAGGTCCAACAGGATGATAGTGGGGCAGTACCAGAACGTGCCAGATTAAACAGCTCATTATTTGATACCAGACTTACAACATCAGGAAGTAAATATACAGAGATGCCAGAGACATATATCATATTTATAACGTCTAATGATGTGTTGGTAGGTGGACTTCCGATTTATACAATAGAAAGAACAGTACAGGAAACAGGGAAACTGTTTAATGATAAAGCACATATTGTATATGTAAATGGCTCTTACAGAGGAGATGATGAGGGTTGGCTGGCTAATGCATGATTTTAACTGTGTTAATTATCACGAAATGCATAATGCAAAATAGCTGCGAGAGTAAGATATTTTAAAGAGGAACCGAAAGGAGTGGCTGATATGTGCAAGACGATGCAGGTAATTGTAGATAGAGAACGTGATGAGGCAGAAGTAAGCAGAAGTAAAAAAATCGCATGGAATATGTGGAAAAATGGAGAGCATGATCTTGATAAAATTGCAGAGACCACATTGCTGTCCGTTGAGCAGGTACGAGAGGCTATTACACAAAAGAAAGCGTAAAATCTATTACAGAGGATGTTGCAGTTCAGGGTTCTTCCGATACTGAAGCGGCTGTCTGATGATATTTCTATTGCAGGTTATGATGGAATTGATATTGCGAAAAATCTGGAGCCAAAGCTCACCACCCTTTGTCAGGACACAGCGGCAATTGGCAGGATAGCTGCGGAGAAGCTGATCGATCTGATTGAGAATCCCAAGACTACGTTGATTGATCGTTTCTCAGTAGACGGAGCTTTGTTTAAGGGAGCGTCTGTGAAGAAAATAAAAAATAAGATGTCTAAAAAAGCAGGATCCTGCTTCACATAAGTTATAAAAAATGATATAATTTATGAACTAAAATGTAAAAGTCAGAGGTTAATATGGATTATCAGAGTATTATAACTTTTTTTATGGAAATGGCAGGTACGGTTGCTTTTGCTGCTTCCGGGGCAATGGTAGGTGTAGAACGGAATATGGACATTTTCGGTGTGAGCGTACTGGGTGTAGTTACAGCTGTAGGCGGAGGTATGATCCGGGATATTGTGCTGGGGATTATTCCACCTAATGTGTTTACAAATCCGGTATATGCTTGGTGGCTACCATTACTTCCTGTGTGGTTTTTCTGGTTTTTTACTGGAAACGGCAGCTTTTGGAAGGGCATATGCGGCTTACCTATGACAGAGTCATGTTGGTGATGGACTCTATCGGTTTAGGAATTTTTACGGTAGTGGGAGTGAATACAGGAATTCGCAGTGGATATATGGATAATGTGTTTCTCCTGGTATTTCTGGGAACGATTACCGGAGTAGGGGGAGGCCTGATGCGTGATATGATGGCAGGAGTACCGCCTTATATTTTTGTAAAGCATATTTATGCATGCGCATCTATTGTAGGAGCGGTTGTATGTGTGTACATGAATCGTTTTGTAGGAAATGTGGAAGCTATGATGGTAGCCTGTTTCGTAATCATACTGATTCGGTATCTGGCAGCACATTATCGCTGGAATCTGCCCAGATTGCATAATGGTAGTGAACAATAAAAAGGAGTCCGGAATAAATCCGGGCTCCTGACCTTATAGCAGGATATTTATTGATTGCTTATTTATTTTGTATCCTGGAGAGCGAGATAACCTTCTTCGCCTGTACGGATCTTAACGACATTTTCAATGTCATATACAAATACTTTACCATCACCAATCTGACCGGTATGGAGGACTGCCTTGGCAGTTTCAATAACCTTCTGTACAGGCACGAGACTTACAACAATCTCAATTTTGATCTTAGGAAGAAGATTCATTTCCATCTCAACACCACGATAGTAGGATGGAGCACCTTTCTGTACCCCACATCCAAGTACGTTTGTGATGGTGATACCTGTAACGCCAATCTCATTCATTGCCTGCATAAATTCATCAAGTTTGTTCTGACGTGTGATGATAACGACTTTAGTAAGTTTATGAACTCCTTCTTTCGGAAGTTCAGGAACTGATTCAGCAGGAGCGGAAGGTCTGGCTGTAATAACAGGAGCTTTTACGGAAGTTCCCATAGGAGTCGGAACACCTGCCATTGCGAAACCGTCATAAGCACTTGCAAGACCATGTTCTTTGGAGTCAAGACCTGCGATCTCTTCTTCAGCTGAAACACGAAGTCCGATTGTATGTTTGATTACCTGGAAGATAATTGTCATAGTAACAACAACCCATGCGATTGTGATGATCATACCTGTGAACTGAACACCAAATCCGTGGAAGCCGCCGCCTGTAAGAAGTCCTTTCCAGTCTGTGCCTGAACCGTCGGAGAAGAGACCAACTGCAAGGGTACCGAAAGCACCGTTTAAACCATGAACACCGACAGCACCAACAGGATCATCGATTTTCAGAACCTTATCAATAAATTCAATACCAAATACTACGATAAAACCGGAAGCAATACCGATGATTGCTGCGGATGTAGGAGAAACTGTGTCGCATCCTGCCGTAATTGCTACAAGTCCTGCAAGAGAACCGTTCAGAGACATGGAAACATCCGGTTTTTTGTAACGTATCCATGTGATGATCATAACAGTTACAGTTGCAACAGCTGCTGCAAGGTTAGTAGTAACAAAGATTTTACCTGCACTTACGATTGCATCGCCTTCCATACTTACTGTGGAAGCACCGTTAAATCCGAACCAGCAGAACCAGAGGATAAATACACCTAAAGCACCAACTGTAAGGTTGTGTCCAGGGATAGCTTTTGATTTGCCGTCCTTTGTATATTTACCGATACGAGGTCCAAGGATGATGGCACCGATCAGAGCTGCCACACCACCTACCATATGTACTGCACAGGAACCTGCGAAATCGTGGAATCCCATCTGGCTGATAAATCCACCGCCCCAGATCCAGTGTCCGGATACCGGATATACAACAAGACTGATCATAAGGCTGTAGACGCAATAGGAAAGGAACTTGGTACGTTCTGCCATTGCACCGGAAACAATTGTTGCGGATGTTGCACAGAATACTGTCTGGAAGATTAAGAATGCCCAGAAAGGAACTCCGTCAGGAAGCATTCCTGAACCATAGTGTGCTTCTGTTGCAATACCACCGATCTTTCCGATAAATCCATTACCTGCACCGAACATCAGACCGAAGCCGACCAGCCAGAAGACCGGGGTTCCGATACAGAAGTCCATCAGGTTTTTCATAATAATGTTACCTGCGTTTTTGGCTCGTGTGAAGCCTGTTTCTACCATTGCGAATCCGGCCTGCATAAAGAAGACCAGCGCGGCGCCGACCAACACCCATATTGTGTTTACTGCGGAAAATTCCATAATAATATTCCTCCTTCATAAAAATTTCCTCATATTTTATAAAATGCAAAAAGCGCAATGTCTGGAAATGTAACCAGTTCATCGCGCTTTTGCGAATATAAAATCCATATTTATAGTGTATTGTATAGCTGATGTAATAAAAAAGACATTTCGTGCGACCGTATGCAATACAGCTTAAAATCAAAATTATATGTAAAACAGGGGAACATCAAAATATCGTGTGATTAATGGATGAGGAAATCGATAATGAATTATGAAGTAGAGTTCATAAAGATATTCCCCTGTTATTACCTGTTAGTTAAACGGAAAACAGAAGCTTGTCATATGTAGGATATGGAAGCAGTGCATCCGGGATCAGAGTTTCTGCTGCGTCTACAGATTTTCTGAGTTCATCCATATCAGAAAGAACAACTGTCTGGTATGCTTTTGCATTAGCCAGAGGATCTTCTGTAGCAAGCGCTTTGGCAGTATCTGCCTTAAGGTCTCAAGACCTGTGGAAATCTCATCAGCAAGCTGTGACAGCTCTTTGATCAGTTTTCCTTCAGAAGCTGTGCTGACATCTGAAACAACTGATTTTTTAGCAACAGCAGTAGCTGCAACTTTGTCGATATATGCGAATACAGATGGAAGGAAATCCTTCTGTACCATTTCAACCATAGTATTGGACTCAATGTTAAGGATCTTGGAATAGGATTCCAGCCAGATCTCATAACGGGATTCAATTTCTTCTTTTGTGAAGATATGATATTTGGTAAAGAGTTCAATATTTTTATCTGCGATCCACTGAGGAAGAGCATCTGGTGTAGATTTCAGGTTAAAGAGACCTCGTTTCTCAGCTTCTTCGATCCATTCATCTGTATAACCGTTTCCATTAAAGATAACACGTTTATGATCAATAATTGTCTTCTTGATCAGCTCGTGGATTGCATCCTCCATCTTGTCTTCCGGTACATCTTTTAACTGTTCTGCAAACTGGTGAACACACTCAGCGACAGCAGTGTTTAAGATAATGTTCGGGTTTGCAACAGAAGCCTCGGAACCAAGCATACGGAATTCAAATTTGTTTCCTGTAAATGCGAATGGTGAAGTACGGTTTCTGTCTGTATTGTCTTTTACGAAATGTGGAAGTACTTTTGCACCGATATCCATCTGGACTGCGCGGCTTCCTGCAAAGTATTCATCATTTTCGATAGATTTTAATACTTCTGTCAGTTCATCGCCGAGGAATACGGATACAACAGCAGGCGGAGCCTCGTTTGCACCGAGACGGTGATCATTTCCTGCACTTGCTACAGAAATACGAAGTACATCTGCATATTCATCAACTGCTTTGATAACAGCTGTCAGGAAAATCAGGAACTGTGTATTTTCAGCAGGTGTTTTTCCCGGATCAAGGATATTTACACCAGTATCTGTGATCATAGACCAGTTGTTGTGTTTACCGCTTCCGTTGATTCCCTCAAATGGTTTCTCATGAAGGAGGCATACAAGTCCATGCTTGTCGGCAACTTTCTTCATTACTTCCATTGTTAACTGGTTGTGATCAACTGCAACGTTTGTTGTATCGAATACAGGAGCCAGCTCGTGCTGTGCAGGAGCAACTTCGTTATGTTTTGTTTTGGCAGGAATACCAAGTTTCCAGAGCTCTACATCCAGGTCATGCATATAAGCTGCAACACGAGGTTTCAGAGCACCGAAGTAATGATCTTCCATTTCCTGACCCTTAGGAGCAGGAGCACCGATCAATGTACGTCCGCAGAATACAAGGTCTTTTCTCTGCTTGTATAATTCCTTGTCTACCAGGAAGTATTCCTGTTCAGGACCTACAGTTGTATTTACGTGTTTGACATCTTTATTACCTATTATATGGAGAAGTTTTGTAGCTTCTTTATCAAGTGTCTGCATGGAACGAAGGAGAGGGGTCTTTTTATCAAGAGCTTCTCCGCTGTAGGAGCAGAATGCTGTAGGAATGTAAAGAGTTCCGTCTTTGATGAATGCCGGTGATGTCGGATCCCATGCTGTATATCCTCTTGCCTCGAATGTGGCACGAAGACCGCCTGACGGGAAACTGGAAGCATCCGGCTCACCTTTTACAAGTTCTTTACCTGAGAAATCCATGATCACCTGACCATCTCCTGTAGGAGAAATGAAACTGTCATGTTTCTCTGCAGTTACGTTTGTCATTGGCTGGAACCAGTGAGTATAATGAGTGGCGCCGTTCTCGGTAGCCCATTCTTTCATTGCAACAGCAACGGAGTTGGCAACATCAAGTTCAAGGTGTGTACCGCTCTCGATTGTTTTCTTTAATGCTTTGTACATGTCTTTTGGCAGTTTACTTCTCATTACTTTGTCGTTGAAGACCAGGCTGCCGTACAGTTCAGGGATATTCTGTGCCATATAGGTACTCTCCTTTCGGTTTGCAATATTTTCTGAATCTGTGTAGTGCGCTACAGATCACCATTGTGACTGCCTGCGGTTTTCGTCTCATAGAAAATTCCTCATCGAACATTTTCTATGAAACGAAAAAGGCGCCTTGGATGCGATCTCTGTAGATCTTTCCAAAGCGCCTTTGCTTTATGTGCTGTACTATAAACGAAATGAAAACAGATGTCAAGCACTTTTTTGAAAAAATTCAGAAAAAATTTTTGAGATATGGCAAAAAAGGATAGGTTGACAAATTTGTTTCTATTATTATAATTTGATTTTGGAACCCGTCAAACATAAGAAAACAATGTCAGCGGGTTTTGAAAGTAAAGTTAAAGTCAGACAAGAGAATACGATCGGAGGAAATCAGATGGCTGGAATAAAAGAAGAGTGCGGCGTCTTTGGAATTTATGATCTGGATGGCGGCAATGTAGTTCCGTCCATATATTATGGACTGACTTCCCTGCAGCACAGAGGACAGGAATCCTGCGGACTTGCAGTTTCTGATACTAAGGGAGAGCGTGGAAATGTGAAGTTTCATAAGGATCTGGGACTTGTAAGTGAAGTTCTCAGACAGGATGTTGTCCGTAAATATGAGGGAGATATTGGTATTGGTCATGTAAGATATTCCACAACAGGAGCTTCTGTTGCAGAGAATGCACAGCCCCTTGTTTTGTCTTATGTAAAGGGAACTCTTGCACTTGCACATAACGGAAATCTGGTTAATACACCGGAACTGAAATGGGAACTGATCCAGAATGGAGCGATTTTCCATACAACTACAGATTCAGAGGTTATTGCGTTCCATATCGCAAGAGAACGTGTGCATTCTAAAACAGTAGAAGAGGCAGTGCTAAAGACTGCAAAGAAGATCAAAGGTGCATATGGTCTGGTAGTTATGAGCCCGAGAAAACTGATCGCAGTCCGCGATCCATATGGACTGAAACCATTGTGTCTCGGTAAAAGAGGAAATGCTTATGTTATTGCTTCTGAGAGCTGTGCTCTGACATCTGTAAGTGCGGAATTTATCCGTGACATTGAGCCGGGTGAGATTCTTACGATCACAAAAGACGGACTGAAGTCAAATAAAGAGCTTGCGTCTGCTGCTGCAAAACGCGCGCATTGTGTGTTTGAGTATATATATTTTGCAAGACTTGACAGTACCATTGATGGGGTGAAGGTCTATGATGCCAGAATCCGCGGTGGTAAATCTCTTGCCAAGTCTTATCCTGTAGAGGCAGATCTTGTAACAGGTGTACCGGAGTCCGGACTCCCTGCTGCAAAGGGATACTCCGAAGCATCAGGAATCCCGTTTGCATTTGCGTTCTATAAAAACAGCTATATTGGAAGAACATTTATCAAACCGACTCAGGAAGAACGTGAGTCCAGCGTTCATCTGAAACTGAGTGTGCTGGAATCTGTTGTAAAAGATAAGAGGATTGTTCTGGTGGATGATTCTATTGTTCGTGGAACAACCATTGCAAACCTGATCCACATGTTAAAAGAGGCGGGAGCAAAGGAAGTGCACGTACGTATCAGTTCACCGCCATTTTTACATCCATGCTATTTCGGAACGGATGTGCCGTCAAATGATCAGCTCATTGCAGCCAGCCACAGCACAGAGGAAATCTGTAAAATGATCGGAGCAGATTCTCTTGGCTACATGCAGACAGATTATCTGGAAGGAATGGCGGGCGGCCTGCCCTTATGTAAGGCATGCTTTGATGGAAATTATCCGATGGAGATTCCGGATTATACAAATGCGGAGTTTGCAGATATTGTGAAGTGTTAAGTCGCAAAAATTTATAAAAAATGCAGAAACCTGTCGATGATATATGGAATCAATCTCACATAATGGTAAAACCAATATAGAATGAAACCATATATAATGTATAAAATAATGCTGTGAAAACATATATAAACGAATAAAATGCACAATAGAACCCCTGCGCTTTATGAAAATTGGATAAATTTAAAAACTTGACAAATTCTGAAATGTGGAACATAATATGGGCGTCTGATAGAAAAAAACAAAGAATGTTTTCAGAAAGGGTGATCACGATGTCACAGAGTAAAATCAAGTTAAATGCAACTGAAGAGGTGCAGGAATTTGTGAATGCTGCAAGCAGATGTGATTTTGATATTGATGTTTATTACAACAGATTTTTAATTGATGCCAAATCAATCCTTGGTGTACTTAGTCTGGATCTGACCAGAGAACTGACAGTAGACTGCCACGGGGAGAGCCGAGAATTTGATCGTACATTGAAGAAATTTGCAGTTGCATAAATTTTACATTTTTATAACCGAATAATTATCGCAGAGAAGACGGGTCTGGAAGATGAATTTTTACAGATTCGTTTTTTCTGTATTATGACTGTGTTCAGAGTAATTCCATAAAATATAACTGCTTCATAGTTTATCAGAAGGAACTTATTTGATTTGTTTTTGCTTAAAAACGGGAAATTCATTATTGACAAACGAAAAAAAATGTTTTATAGTATAGCATATTTTTAAAGAAAGCCAATTGAACATATTATTATAGAAGATATGATGATCTGACAAAGGCGTCAGATGCAGAATACCAGATGGGTCAAGTGCCCTCTGATAGCTGCATCTGACGCTTTTTATTAACAAAGGATGATGGAGGAGGAAATCAAAATGGCAGTGAAATACGTATTTGTTACAGGAGGAGTTGTTTCCGGTCTTGGAAAGGGAATCACAGCTGCATCTCTGGGGCGTCTTCTGAAAGCGAGAGGATACCAGGTAACCATGCAGAAGTTTGATCCTTATATCAATATCGACCCCGGAACCATGAACCCGATTCAGCACGGAGAAGTTTTTGTAACAGACGATGGTACAGAGACAGACCTGGATCTGGGACATTATGAGAGATTCATTGATGAGAGTCTTGATAAAAATTCCAATGTGACAACCGGTAAGGTTACTGGTCTGTTCTTCAGAAAGAACGTCACGGGGATTTCGGCGGGGGTACCGTACAGGTAATTCCTCATATTACAAATGAGATCAAGAGTCGTTTCTACCGCGCCAAATCACCGGAGGAAAACAAGATTGCCATTATCGAGGTGGGAGGAACAGTCGGTGATATTGAAAGTCAGCCGTTCCTGGAAGCAATCCGTCAGTTCCAGCTCAATGTGGGACATGACAATGCAATCCTGATCCACGTAACATTAATTCCTTATTTAAAGGCATCTGAAGAACTGAAAACAAAACCTACACAGGCAAGCGTAAAGGAACTTCAGGGAATGGGAATCCAGCCGGATGTACTGGTGTGCAGAAGTGAACATGAGCTGACAGAGGACATTAAAGAAAAAATCGCTTTATTCTGCAACGTACCTGTATCACATGTACTTCAGAACCTGGATGTGGAATATTTATATGAAGCTCCTCTTGCAATGGAAAGAGAGAAGCTTGCAGATGTAGTTCTTTCAAGTCTCCGTCTGGAAAACAGAAAACCGGATTTAAGTGACTGGGAGGAAATGGTAGAAAGTCTGAGAAATCCGAATAAAACAGTAAAGATCGCAATTGTAGGAAAATATACACAGCTTCATGATGCATATCTCAGTGTAGTAGAGGCACTGAAACATGGCGGAATTTCCTGCAGAGCCAAGGTAGAGCTTGACTGGATCGATTCTGAAGAACTGACAGAGAAGAATCTGGATCAGCAGCTTCACAATGTAGATGGTATTCTGGTTCCGGGTGGTTTCGGAAACAGAGGTACAGAAGGAATGATCCTGGCAGCACAGTATGCAAGAGTACATAAGATTCCATATCTTGGAATCTGTCTGGGAATGCAGATGGCAATCGTAGAATTTGCCCGCCATGTACTTGGATACGAAGATGCAAACAGTATTGAACTGAATCCGGAGACAAAGCATCCGGTAATTGCATTAATGCCGGATCAGGAAGATATCGAAGATATCGGTGGAACCTTAAGACTTGGAAGTTATCCATGTATTCTTGCAGAAGGTTCCAGATCCTATGAACTCTTTGGCAAAAAAGAAATCCATGAGCGCCACAGACATCGTTATGAAGTAAACAATGCATTCCGTAAAGAACTTCAGGAGAAGGGAATGAATATCGTAGGAACTTCCCCTGATAATCATATCGTAGAGATGATCGAGATCGCAGGGCACCCGTTCTATGTAGGAACTCAGGCCCATCCGGAATTCAAATCCCGCCCGAATCATGCACATCCTTTATTCAGAGGATTTATTCAGGCGGCCGTCGATAAGAAAATAAGCGAAGAACAGCAGCAGAAATAGAAAGGATGAGGAGATTATGAAAGAAGTGAGAGAACAGCAGCAACAGCAAGGTCTGTACCGGTCTGAATTTGAGCATGACAACTGTGGTATCGGAGCAGTTGTCAATATCAAAGGCAAGAAAACCCACGATACTGTTGCAAATGCATTAAAGATCGTAGAACATCTGGAACACCGCGCAGGTAAGGATGCAGAAGGCAAAACTGGTGACGGTGTAGGTATCCTTCTCCAGATTTCCCATAAATTTTTCAAGAAAGCCTGTAAGAAAGAGGGATTTGAGATTGGCGATGAGAGAGAATATGGCATCGCACAGTTTTTCTTCCCGCAGCACGAGATCAAACGTGCACAGGCAAAGAAGATGTTTGAGATTATTCTTGAGAAAGAAGGTCTGAAACTTCTCGGATGGCGTCAGGTTCCGGTATTTCCGGAGGTACTTGGCCACAAAGCAAGAGAATGTATGCCATGTATTATGCAGGCATTTATCAAGAAACCGGAAGATGTAGAGAAGGGACTTCCGTTTGACCGTATGCTCTATATTGCAAGACGTGAGTTTGAACAGAGTAATGACAACACTTACGTAGTATCCATGAGTAGCCGTACCATCGTTTACAAAGGTATGTTCCTGGTTGGACAGCTTCGTACTTTCTTCGAAGACCTCCAGAGCCCGGATTATGAATCTGCTATCGCTATGGTACACTCCCGTTTCAGTACCAACACAAACCCAAGCTGGGAGAGAGCACATCCGAACCGCTTTATGGTACACAACGGTGAGATCAACACCATCCGCGGCAACGCAGATAAGATGCTTGCAAGAGAAGAAAATATGGAATCACCATATCTGGAGGGACAGCTTCATAAAGTGCTCCCTGTTGTAAACAGAAATGGTTCCGACTCTGCAATGCTTGACAATACACTGGAATTTCTGGTAATGAGCGGTATGGAACTTCCGCTTGCAGTTATGATCACAATCCCTGAACCATGGGCAAACAATGACACCATTTCCCAGGCAAAACGTGACTTTTATCAGTACTATGCAACTATGATGGAGCCATGGGACGGACCGGCATCTATCCTGTTCTCTGATGGTGATGTTATGGGTGCAGTCCTTGACAGAAATGGTCTCCGTCCATCCAGATATTATATTACTTCTGACGGCTATATGATCCTTTCCTCAGAAGTAGGTGTTCTGCCAATTCCGGAAGAGAAGATTGTATTAAAAGAGCGTCTTCATCCCGGAAAAATGCTCCTGGTAGATACTGTAAAGGGAAAAGTTATCGATGACAATGAGCTGAAAGAGGGCTACGCAAAAATGCAACCATACGGTGAATGGCTTGACAGTCATCTGGTACAGTTAAAGGATATCAAGATCCCAAATGAGAGACCGGAAGAGTACACACCAGAGCAGAGAGCACGTCTGCAGAAAGCATTCGGTTATACTTATGAGCAGTATCGTACTTCCATCAGAAACATGGCATTAAACGGAGCAGAGAGCATCGGAGCCATGGGTGTGGATACCCCGCTTGCAGTATTTTCCAAACAGAACAGACCATTATTTGACTACTTTAAACAGCTCTTCGCACAGGTTACCAACCTCCGATTGATGCAATCCGTGAGGAAATCGTTACCAGCACAAGTGTTTATGTAGGTAAAGACGGAAACCTGCTGGAGCAGAAACCGGAAAACTGTCAGGTATTAAAGATTAATAACCCGATCCTGACAAATACAGATATGATGAAGATCAAGAGCTTCAAACATGAGGGCTTCAAGACAGCAGTTGTTTCTACCTTATATTATAAGAGCACCAAGCTTGAGAGAGCTATTGACCGTCTTTTCGTAGAAGTAGATAAAGCATTCCGCGAGGGTGCAAATATCCTTGTTCTTTCAGACAGAGGAGTAGATGAAAACCATATGCCGATCCCGTCACTTCTGGCAGTATCCGCAGTTCATCAGCACCTGGTAAAAACGAAAAAGAGTACCTCCCTTGCAATTATCCTGGAATCCGGTGAGCCAAGAGAAGTACATCACTTTGCAACCTTACTTGGTTACGGTGCAAGTGCCATCAACCGTACCTTGCCCTTGAGACCATTCATGAACTGATCGACAGCCATATGCTGGAGAAAGACTATTATGCAGCAGTAGATGACTACAATCATGCAGTGATCAGCGGTATTGTAAAGATTGCTTCCAAGATGGGTATTTCCACCATCCAGTCTTATCAGGGATCTCAGATCTTCGAGGCAATCGGTATTTCCTCAGATGTGATCGAGAAATACTTTACAGGTACAGTCAGCCGTGTGGGCGGAATCACACTGGAAGACATCGAAGAGAATGTAGAGAAGCTTCACTCAGAAGCATTTGACCCGTTAGGACTTCCGACAGACTTGACTCTGGACAGCGTAGGCGCACACAAGATGAGAAGCCAGGGAGAGGAACATCGTTACAATCCTCAGACTATTCATCTTCTGCAGCAGTCCACATGGACTGGAAGCTACGATCTGTTCAAACAGTACACAGATCTGGTAGATAAAGAAAACCACGGAAACTTAAGAGGACTTCTGGACTTTAAGTTTGCTGAGACTCCGGTTCCACTTGAAGAAGTGGAGAGCGTAGATGATATCGTAAAACGATTTAAGACAGGTGCCATGTCCTATGGTTCCATTTCACAGGAAGCACATGAGACACTGGCAATCGCCATGAATCACCTCCATGGAAAATCCAATACAGGTGAGGGCGGTGAAAGTGACGAGAGACTGGATTCTGCAGGAAGCAGCGATGACAGATGCTCCGCAATCAAACAGGTTGCCAGCGGACGTTTCGGTGTAACCAGCCGTTATCTTGTATCTGCAAGAGAAATCCAGATCAAGATGGCACAGGGTGCAAAACCTGGTGAAGGCGGACATCTTCCTGCAAAGAAGGTATATCCATGGATTGCCAAAACCCGTCATTCTACACCAGGTGTCAGCCTGATCTCCCCGCCACCGCATCACGATATCTATTCTATCGAGGACCTGGCACAGTTAATTTATGACCTTAAGAATGCAAATAAATATGCAGATATTTCTGTCAAACTGGTATCTGAAGCAGGTGTCGGTACAGTTGCAGCAGGTGTTGCAAAAGCTGGTGCACAAACTATTCTGATCTCTGGTTATGACGGAGGTACAGGTGCAGCTCCGAGAAGTTCTATCCACAATGCAGGACTTCCATGGGAACTGGGACTTGCAGAAACACATCAGACACTGCTTAAAAATGGGCTGAGAAATCGTGTCCGCATTGAAACAGACGGTAAGCTTATGAGTGGCCGTGACGTTGCAATCGCAGCATTGATGGGTGCAGAGGAATTCGGCTTTGCAACAGCTCCTCTTGTAACCATGGGCTGTGTAATGATGCGTGTATGTAACCTGGATACCTGCCCGGTAGGTGTGGCAACACAGAATCCGGAACTTCGCAAAAGATTTAAAGGAAAACCGGAATATGTAGAGAATTTCATGCGCTTTATCGCACAGGAATTAAGAGAGTATATGTCTAAACTGGGATTCCGTACAGTCAGCGAAATGGTTGGACGTACAGATCTTCTGGTTCAGACAGACAATGTACCAGAACCACATCAGGGCAAAGTAGACTTAAGTGCAATCCTGAACAATCCGTTCGCAGGCAAAGATCAGAAAGTTACCTTTGACCCGAAGGCTGTATATAATTTCGAACTGGAAAAAACCATGGATGAAAAAGTTCTGGTTAAGAAATGCGCAAATGCCATCAATAAAGGTCAGAAAACAGAGCTTTCTGTAAACCTGACAAACATTGACCGTACATTCGGAACCATCCTTGGTGCAGAGATCACAAGAAAGAACAAAGACGGACTTGCAGATGACACTATCACTGTACACTGCAACGGTGCCGGCGGACAGAGTTTCGGTGCATTTATTCCGAAAGGTCTGACACTGGAACTGACCGGTGACAGCAACGACTACTTCGGAAAAGGTCTTTCCGGTGGTAAACTGATTCTGAAAGTTCCAGAGAAAGCTGCATACAAAGCAGAAGAGAACATTATCGTAGGTAACGTTGCCCTCTACGGTGCAACCAGCGGTACTGCATTTATCAATGGTGTTGCAGGCGAGCGTTTCGCAGTCCGTAACTCCGGTGCATCCGCAGTTGTAGAAGGCGTGGGAGAGCATGGTTGTGAATATATGACAGGCGGCCGCGTAGTCGTACTTGGTAAGACTGGCAAGAACTTTGCAGCAGGTATGAGCGGCGGTATCGCATATGTACTGGATGTAGACAATGTCCTCTATAAGAACCTGAACAAGGCTATGATTTCCATCGAAAAAGTGGAAAACAAATATGACAAAAAAGAACTCCGCGACCTGATCGAAGCCCATGTAGAAGCTACAGGCTCCAAACTCGGTGCGAAAGTTCTCGCTGACTTTGATTACTATCTGCCACACTTCAAGAAACTCATTCCGAATGAGTACAAGAAGATGATCACTTTAAGTGCGAAACTGGAAGAAAAAGGACTCAACAGTCAGCAGGCACAGATGGAAGCGTTCTATGAAAGTATTGGCGCTAAACATTGATAATAATTGAATATATCGTGTGAACTTATCAATGTTGCCCCGTCATCTTTTAGAATAAATAAAAAGGTGGCGTGGGCCATACCATTATTGCCGCAGCAAGTGCGGCGAAGAGGAGGAAATCATGGGCAAACCAACAGGATTTTTAGAATATGAGAGAGAGACGGCAAAAGTTCTGCCGCCAAAGGTCCGCATCGCAAACTTCAAAGAATTCAGGACCCCATTAAATAAAGAGAAACAGAAACTTCAGGGCGCACGCTGCATGGCATGCGGTGTCCCATTCTGCCAGTCAGGTATGATGATCGGCGGTATGGCATCCGGTTGCCCTCTGCACAACCTTGTACCTGAGACAAATGATCTGGTTTATACAGGCAACTGGAAACAGGCATTCTTAAGACTGAGCAAGACACATAGCTTCCCGGAATTTACTTCACGTGTCTGCCCTGCACTCTGTGAAGCAGCCTGCACCTGTAACTTAAACGGAGAACCGGTCTCCACAAAAGAAAATGAACGTGCGATCATCGAGACAGCCTACGAGAACGGATGGGTAACTCCGCAGATCCCGGAAGTGCGTACAGGCAAATCCATCGCAGTCATCGGAAGCGGTCCGTCCGGACTGGCAGCAGCTCAGCAGTTAAACAGACGAGGCCACAGCGTAACTGTATTTGAAAGAAAAGACCGTGTAGGCGGACTTCTCCGTTACGGTATTCCTAACATGAAGCTGGACAAAGCTGTTGTTGACAGAAGAATCCATCTTATGGAAGAAGAGGGAGTGAAATTTGTTACAAATGTAAACGTAGGAAAGGACATCAAGGCAGAAGAACTTCTGAAACAGTTCGACCGCGTCATCCTTGCCTGCGGAGCATCCAATCCACGAGACATTAAAGTTCCGGGACGTGATGCAAAAGGAATTTATTTCGCAGTAGATTTCCTGGGACAGGTAACAAAAGCGCTGTTGGACTCTGATTTTGCCAAAGTTCCATATGAACTTGCCAAAGGAAAAAATGTTCTGGTCATCGGTGGTGGTGATACAGGAAATGACTGTGTGGGAACTTCTATCCGTCTGGGTGCCAAATCTGTGATCCAGTTAGAGATGATGCCCAAGCCGCCAGTGGAAAGAACACCATCCAATCCATGGCCGCAGTGCGAGAGTCCTCAAAACAGACTATGGCCAGGAAGAAGCTATCGCAGTATTCGGACATGATCCACGAGTATACCAGACTACTGTTACAGAATTTATCAAAGATAAAAACGGAAATGTCTGCCAGGCAAAACTCACAAAATTAAAGAGTGAAAAAGATCCAAAGACAGGACGTATGATGATGGTTCCTGTAGAAGGAAGCGAAGAAGTCATCCCTGTAGATGTAGTCCTTATCGCAGCCGGATTCCTTGGCAGTGAGAAATATGTAACAGACGCATTTAAGGTAGCCATCAATGGAAGAACCAATGTAGATACAAAACCAGAGCAGTATCAGACCTCCGTAGACAAAGTCTTCACAGCAGGAGACATGCACAGAGGCCAGTCCCTGGTAGTATGGGCAATCCGTGAAGGCAGAGAAGCTGCGAAAGCGGTGGATGAATCACTGATGGGATATTCCTATCTGTAAAAAATAAGATAAAATATGACAAAGGTGCTGTTGCCTGACAAAAAAAGAACGTCAGGAGGTAGCTTCCAATAAGACAGTATGAGAACATTACTGACATAGGGTAGTTGCCGTACAGGGTGCGACACGAAAAATTGGCGATACTTGGTTTTTACAACCAGGTATCGCCTTTTTTCATCATCAACACAACTTTGAACCTATGATTGGAGGAGCATACGATGCAAGAACTGAACTATATTCGCTGTGGTGACTACTATATTCCAGATATTCGCTTACTGGAAGAAAACAGACCTATTGGTCGATGGGGACAGATGCACAGAGAGTATTTGCGAGAGTATAATCCATTCGTTTTGATGACCTTTGCTTGACAGGAGAACTATGGGCATATCTGGCTGATTTGAATGAGCAGGCACAGAATCGTCTGGAACTTATTATCGAGCAATTGAAGGCATCTGAGGGTGTGACAGAAGAATTGAAAGCTATTGACCAAATGGCGTGGGTCGGTGCTATGAATAACATTCGGAACTGTGCAGAAGAAATCATAATAGCCGAGTTAGTCTATTGCTAAAACAGAGGGTGTAACTTGCGGACGAAATGTCCACAAGTTACACCCCTTAATACATAATTATGTAAAACTAACTATATCCACATTCCCGCACTCATCACACTTTATGTGCAAGGTTTTAAGCGAACCATCGCCCCCTGTTTCCACGTTCTCAATTGTCAATTTCTTGCTTTTGCAAACCGTGCAACTATACTGTGAAATTGGATCATGCATCTTTTGCAAAATATTTTCGTATGTACCTACCAGAGAGATACAGAGTGATACACAAGTAGAAGCCTCATAATACGTTGCACTGCTTGAATGAGTTATTTTGTTTGCATAGTCCCAAGTTGCCTCGGTCAATTTTTTGATTATGCTTCGATAGTCAGAATTTTCTGAACCTTTCAAGTAAAACTGTATTGATAATTCTGATTTCTTTTTGAAGTTTGATGCTTGTGGTTGTTCTCCTTCGCCAGCCATATCAGGGGTATATATATGATTTCCCAGTTCAATTAGTGTTTCCCTACATTGAACTCCGATAGCTTGAAAATCCTCGACCTCTACTGCTGTATCAATTAAAGTAGCTATACTACGTAATTTCCGAAGAAGTTGAGGTGCGATTTCTGCTCCTAATGTTGCAGTTTCAATATATTCATCAGGATTATATTGCTCTCGGGACGAATTCATGCGCTGTATAATACCCATATGGAATGAGTAAACCTCGTCTGTACCGAAATAATATGCTCCCTGTGGATACAAGTTCATGGGAACGGTATCACCTTCTACTACCCACCATGCACCATTAGTGTCAGTTTTTACATTCCAAACAGTTATATCTACGCCAAGATCATCAAATTGTTGTTCCGGCTTTGCACTCAAAACCTTGCATTTATACTGATTTTGCCATTCTACATATTTTTTAACATCATCAAATGTTCGCTTCCCCATTTGTAAGTTCTCCTATCTTGAGGGTATTATTGAGTTAATTATATCGCACAATACAATATTTTCAATACTTTGCGATGCCACCTGAGAAAAGATAGGCTCCCCTTTTTAATTTCTGCACAAGTTAAATAGAAACGTTACTGTTCAAAGGTATGTATAAGTCATTGTAAAAAGTGACGAAATTATTTTTTCTCCATATAAAAGCTTGAATGAAAAAGTAAATTCTACATTCTAATATACCTTGATTTTATGCGGGATTTAATTCTATTTTCGGAGATATACAACTTGATTTTTTTAGTATATAATTGCTTTTAATACGGCATAAACTAGCATTAGTTTTTTGCAT
>ENA-OQIR01000310-OQIR01000310.1-human-gut-metagenome-genome-assembly--contig:-NODE-310-length-22600-cov-1.964535_pt1 | contig 22600 bp, 32 predicted proteins | sample MGYA00242580_ERZ504745 | MGnify/ENA primary metagenome ERZ504745 (study PRJEB26092, sample SAMD00036214) | human gut metagenome | host: Homo sapiens | study: EMG produced TPA metagenomics assembly of...
GAGAATAGCGATATCCTGGAGCATTTCCTTTCTTCTGTCGCCGAAGCAGGAGCCTTGACGGCTACTACCGTGAAGGTGCCGCGGAGCTTATTGACGATCAGGGTAGACAAGGCCTCGCCCTCTACGTCCTCGGCAACAATCAGAAGCTTCTTGCCGGACTGCACAATCTGCTCCAGCAAGGGCAGGATTTCCTGAATATTGGAAATCTTTTTATCCGTGATCAAAATGTAGGCGTCATCCAAAACAGCTCCATCTTGTCGGTATCGGTGCACATATAGGGAGTGATGTAGCCGCGGTCGAACATCATGCCTTCCACGACCTCGGAATAGGTTTCGGCGGTCTTAGACTCTTCCACGGTGATCACGCCGTCAGAGCCGACCTTTTCCATCGCCTCGGCAATCAGATTGCCGATGAACTCGTTGCCGGCGGACACGGAGGCAACTCTGGCGATATCATGAGTGCCGTCAACCTTCTTGGAATTCTTGCCGATCGCCTCTACAGCGGTATCGACAGCCTTCTGGATGCCATTTTTCAAAACCATCGGATTCGCTCCGGCGGTTACGTTCTTCATGCCTTCCCGGATCAGGGCCTGGGCAAGCAAAGTAGCGGTAGTGGTACCGTCGCCGGCCACGTCGTTGGTCTTGGTAGCGACCTCCTTGACCAGCTGAGCGCCCATGTTCTCAAAAGCGTCATCCAGTTCAATTTCCTTGGCGATGGTTACGCCGTCGTTGGTGATAAGGGGAGCGCCGAACTTTTTGTCCAGCACCACGTTTCTTCCCTTGGGTCCTAAGGTAATCTTCACGGTATCAGCCAGTTGGTTGATGCCGTTTAAAAGAGCTTTTCTTGCATCCTCGCCATAAGCAATTTGTTTTGCCATAATCAATCAACCTCCATATTTGTAAAATGAACCATTCTAAATTTTATTATTCTACTACAGCAAGAATATCGGACTGACGGACAATGGTGTATTCTTCCCCATCGATCTTGACTTCCGTGCCGGAATATTTGCTGGTGATAACCTTATCGCCTACCTTAACGTACATGTCGATCTGGTTGCCGTCCACCATTCCGCCGGGGCCTACCGCACGATGGAAGCTACCTGGGGTTTCTCCTTTGCGGAACCAGCCAGAACAATGCCGCTCTTTGTGGTTTCCTCCGCTTCTTCCATTTTAATGACCACTCTGTCAGCCAATGGTTTGATCGTCATAATCAAATTCCTCCTTGTTTAGAATATAAAATATTTGATTTCTTATTTTTAGCACTCATTACCTCTGAGTGCTAACACTATTTTATAGTGGTTTGCTTTAAAAATCAAGAGGTATTTTACGTTTTCATAATTTATTTACAATTTCCTGCCGAAAATCCCCTGCGAAATCCGATTTTCACCTGAACCCGCAAAAATTTCATCTGTTTCACGCCTGTTTTCCTCCGGGAACCAAAAAATTCAGCGCCTGGGGAAGCACCCGAAAGGAAATCTGGGAAAGCGGCTGGCACTCTCCGTCGAAATTTACCACAACAGACTGTTCGCAGGTAATTTCCATCCGTTTTCCCCGCATAAAAATTAAAATATCCTGAAAGGCACCGGACCGCAAATGCTTTCCTTTACTTATACTCGGACAGCAGCTTCGCCAGACGGAGCCTCCCTACCTGCGGATCAAGACAAAGTCCAGCAGGCCGTCGGAGGGATCCGCCTCCGGAGCGCCGCAGTAGCCGCCGCCGTAATACCGCCCGCTTCCCGCCAGGGCGAATAAAAACCGGTCCTGAATGGGCGGATGGCCGTCGATGGTTACCTTCAGATCGTTTCCCATTTTGCCGAGCACGCATTTTACCAGGGCCAGGTTATAGCCATAGGCCCGGAAACCAAGGGCAGCTTTTTAAATTTGGCCATATGTAGGGCCACCGCGGCGTCCAGCCCGGCGGAGCAAAGGTTCAGAGACAGCATTTTCTCTGTTTGTATCATATCCACCTTGACAGGCTGGGCTTTCATCTGCGCCTCCACCTGCAAAAAGCGCTCTTGAGAGCCAAAGGTTCTGATATAATCATTACCGGATCCCACCGGGAAAATTCCTACTTGGACGTGATTCCGGCCTGCCGCCGCGCCCGCGATCTCACACAGGTCCCGTCGCCGCCTACGCCATAGATTTTGACCGGTTCCCCGTCCGGGCCGCTGCTTCCGCAATTTTCTCAGCGTGGCCTGGAAATTGCGTCACCGCTTCTTCCAGGTCGATTCCTTCTTTTTGGCAGTAGTGCCGTATCTGCTCCCGCACTCCGCGGTACGCTCCCTTTTTTCCCGCCGCTGGATTGTAAATTACCAAACACCGCATTGCGCTCCCTCCTATTTTTTTCGCTGATAGTACGCTTTCATGCGATAGCTGCCGTCATAGGTGACCTCTTTGCCCAAAAAATCAGGAGGGGAAAAAATCTCTGCCTGCTGCTGATCCTGAAATTCCACCTCAGCGTAATAAAATTCCGTATCTGTGCCCGGGTCCACCCGGCTGCATTCCAGCCTGAGTCCGTTTTCCAGCCGGTAAATCCGGTACTCCTTGCGGATCATCGGCTTCGGCAGCAGCTTTTTCAAGCTTTCAAAGGTTGCTTTATCCAGGTCCAGCTCGATTTCCTCCCGAACCAGGCTGCCCTCGCCTTTGAAGCACAAACGGTAAGTTTCTGCCTCTCCTACCCGCTTGCTCCGGATTCTCACTTCCGGAGAAATCCCCAGATAGCCCTGGAAAACTTCGGCCCTCTCGAGTTCCGGCAAATCCGGGAATCCTGACAGCAAAAATTTCCGTTCAATTTCCATTTAAACTCAAAACCTTTCAACTTTTTCTTTTATTATGCAAAATAATGTGTTAAAATAAAATTGTTAACATAATTATAAGACTATTTTATCAGAAGCGCCGCCAGCACTTCTGATTGATTTGCGTTTTTTATTTTCACATAAGGGAGGGCCTGTTTTGACAGTAGCTATTATCATTACTGCTATTATTTTAATTCTCTGCGTGTTTTCCAGCAAATTCCTGCATCGTTTCGGCGTGCCTACTTTGCTCATCTTCATTTTATTGGGCATGGTTTTTGGCTCGGACGGTATTGTGGGTATCTACTTTGACAATTATGGCTTAGCGGAAACCATCTGCTCTGTCGCTCTGATTTTCATCATGTTTTATGGCGGCTTTGGCACCAACTGGAACACCGCCAGGCCGGTGCTGAAACAGTCTATCTGTATGTCGACCCTGGGAGTAATCTTTACAGCCCTTTTAACTGGCCTTTTCTGCCATTACGCCTTAGGCATGAGCTGGCTGGAAGGGCTGCTGACCGGTTCGGTGGTTGGTTCTACTGACGCCGCCTCCGTATTTTCCATCCTGCGTTCAAAAAAGCTGAACTTAAAGGGCGGCTTGGCTTCCTTGCTGGAAATTGAAAGCGGCAGCAATGATCCTGTTTCTTATATGATGACCATTATCATTTTAACGATCATGTCAGTCTCTTCCGATATTTCTCTGCCTGGATGATTGCAAAACAGCTTTTATTTGGGTTTGGCATCGGCTTCGGCGTGGCCTTTTTGTCCTCGAAGCTCCTCTCCCGAATCAACTTTGAGATCAATGGTATGGACGCAATTTTGGTGATCGGCACCGCTTTGTTCACTTATGGTTTTTCTTCCTGGCTGGGCGGCAACGGTTATCTCAGCGTATATATTGTAGGAATTGTCCTCGGCAACAGCAAGATATTACATAAAACCTCATTGGTTCACTTTTTTGACGGCATCACCTGGCTGATGCAGATCGCCATCTTCTTTGTTTTAGGCTTGCTGGCATTTCCCTCCAAAATTCCCTCTGTGCCTTGCCAGCCATTTTAATTTCCGTATTCATGATCATCGTGGCAAGACCTGTGGCCACCTTCCTGATCCTTTCCTGGTTTAAGACTCCCGTCCGCCAGCAGCTTCTGGTTTCCTGGTCCGGCCTGAGGGGCGCCGCTTCTATTGTGTTCGCTATTTTTGTCATGAGCAGCGGCGTAGTGATTGAACATGATATTTTTCATATTGTATTTTTTGTCGCGTTGTTTTCTGTGGCGGTACAGGGCACCTTGCTGCCAAAAATCGCGGATAAGCTGGGCTTGGTAGACAAGGAGGATGACAGTCTAGTGCTGAAAACCTTTACGGATTATCAGGACGACGTGGATACCAAGCTGCTGGAGGTACCGGTGACAGAGGACGATTTCTACGCTGGCAGGCTGCTTCGTGAAGCCAATATCCCGGAGGAAGTGCTGATCGTCATGATCAAACGGCACGGGGAAACCATTATTCCCAGAGGCTCTACCAAGATCAAGGTGGGAGATATTTTAGTGGTCAGCAGCGAAAGCTTCGAGCGGTTCAAGTCCGGCCAGCTAAAGCCGCCGCAATAATCTTAAACCTTTTACAATCTCTTGACTTCCCGGTTTTCGGGTCGTACAATAAAACAAAGACGGTGGCACAAATTTGATAAGAAAACAACGAAGTAAAGGAGCGTACAAAATGGAACCTAGAGTTGAGATCAAGGAGCATATGAGGGGCGGCAAGGGTCACGTCATCATGAAGCATCTTTTGGGCGAAAAAGAATTAAATGGGAAGTGCCGTATTTATGCGGAAATCACTTTGGAGCCGGGCTGTGAGATCGGCTACCACGAGCATCACAACGAAAGCGAAACCTATTATATTATTTCCGGTCAGGGCGTGTATAACGACAATGGGACTAACCGCCCTGTCAGTGCCGGAGATATCACCTTTACTCCCGACGGCTTCGGTCACGGTCTGGACAACACCGGAACCGAAAACCTGGTACTGATGCTTTGGTGATCTTAGATTGATTTCAAAAAGAAGGCTTGCAATCAGAAAATAGCATTGTCTTAATACCGCCGAGGCGCTGTTTCAAATTCAGCGCTCCGGCGGTGTTTTTAATTTTGTTAGGAACCACCAGCCGAAAAAGGATCCTCAGGGCGGTGTTTCTAAGGCTTTTGAAAAATTTTCAATTGTATTTCGTGCCCCGGGCATAATCTTTGCCGCCGGGCATTTCCGATCACGACGTTTCCGTTTCTTTTCCCAGGATATCATCCAGCCATCCATCCGCGGCGTCCAATACCTCATCAATCTCAGGATAGCGGAAAACCGACCCTCTTTTTAGATAGGCGCGGAACTGATCGAAGCTTACCCACCGTGCCTGGATTACCTCCTCCTTTTGCAGCCTAAGCTCCTCTACAGGTACATCCTGCAAGGTAAAGTAAATATCCCAAATCAGTGGGTCCTCCCGGACGATCCGGCGCAGAAAGGAGAGCTCTTTCTGTTTTACCTGTATTCCCAGTTCTTCTTTCAGCTCCCGGACGCATCCCTGTTCGGAATCCTCCCCGGCGATTATTCTTCCAGTGGTCAGGCTCCACTTTCCCGGCAGGATTTCCCGGTGCCACGACCTCTGCTGTATTAAAATTTCCCGGCGGCGGTTAAATACCCAAGCTCCACAGCCAGGTGGTATTCCCCAGGCAGATAGTCGGCTTCCTTCTCCTTCAGCGCTCCGGTTTTTCTTCCTTTTTTATCATAGACATCCCATAATTCCATAATAAGCATCCTTTATTCTTCAACGATAATCTTCCTTCCGTGCCAGCTTTCCTTTAAAATCTGTCACCCGCTTCCTTTCCGTCAAGAAAAAGCCCCGAAAATTCGGGGCTTTTTCTCATCCAAATTTTACAAAGTAACCCTGAATAAAGATAGCCAAAATGATCACCGGAACCACTACCATCATATAGCCTCTCGCCCATTTGGGGAATTTCATGCCTTTTCCCATATTGGCTTCTTCGATAAAGTTATCCCAGCCCCAGCCATAGCGGGTTGTGCAGAACAGCACGTAGACCAGCGAGCCCAAGGGCAGAATATTATTGCTGACAATAAAATCCTCCAAGTCCAGAATATTGGAACCAGCCCCAGAGGCTGGAAGGAGCTCCACAGATTAAAGCCGAAAATGCAAGGCAGAGACAGGAGGATAATAGCGAGAAGGTTGAAAGCCACAGCTTTTTCCTGGACCAGCCCAAGAGATCCATCAAGCAGGAGATAATGTTCTCAAACACCGCGATAATCGTGGAAAAAGCGGCGAAGCTCATAAATACGAAAAAGAACGCGCCCCAGACACGGCCGCCCTGCAAGGAATTAAACACATTCGGCAGTGTGACAAAAATCAGATTCGGGCCGCTGTCCGGATTGATATGAAAAGCGGAACAGGCGGGAAAAATAATCAGGCCGGCAATCAGGGCCACGCTGGTATCCAGCACCGTTACGCTGACGGCCTCTCCGGTCAAGGAACGTTCTTTGCCGATATAGCTGCCAAAAATCGCAAGCGAGCCCATACCGATGCTCAAGGTAAAAAACGCTTGGCCCATTGCGGCAAAAACCGCGTCGGCCAAACCATTTTCCCATAGCTTGTCAAACCGAGGATAAAGATAAAATTCAAGGCCTGTTCCCGCGTTTTCCATAGTGACCGAATGAACCGCCAGCACCACCATAATGGCGAACAAGGAAACCATCATCACTTTGGTAACCTTTTCCACCCCGTTTTGCAGGCCGAAGGAGCACACTCCTAGGCAAAGCGCCACTACCAGAACCATCGCGCCGATCATCAGCCAAGGATTCGCGGTGATCCCCTCAAAAATTACGCCTACCTGCTCCACAGACTGGCCCTCAAAGTCTCCTTTCAGGGTTTTGATGAAATAGATCAGCATCCATCCGCCAATCGTGGTATAAAACATCATAAGCAGGTAATTGCCTATGATTCCCACTACTTTATAAAAATGCCATTTACTTCCTTTCGGCTCTAAAACATCAAAGGATTTGGCGATACTTTTTTGACTGGCGCGGCCCACGGAAAATTCCATCACCATAACAGGCAGGCCCAGCGCCAGCAGGAAAAACAAATAAAGCAGCACAAAAGCAGCGCCGCCGTATTCTCCTGTCACATAAGGAAACCTCCAGACATTTCCAAGACCGATGGCGCATCCCGCGAGATCAGCAAAAAACCTAACCGGGAAGAAAATTTTTCTCTCTGCATTTTGCCGGTTCCTCCTGCTTTTACAATTTGTTCATATATTTTATCAATTTTATGGAGTAAAGTCAATCAGCTTTTTATCTTCATTTTCCTTTCCCTTTCCCGGCGCATGCTTGAAGTAATTCCCGCCTTTGACGGCCGCCCGCAGGCCGTTCCCCTTACTTTAGGCGCTTCTATCACTCCTGTTCAACGAATGGTCTAAGCCCTCTAAAGCTCAAGCCTTCTCTCAAAGTAGGTTTTATTTGCCAAGTACGCCTCCGAATTCGGCTTGCACTTTCCCGCTTTCTCGTTATACATGCTCGCCGTTATATAGTCTCCCATACGGTCATAGCAGACGCACAGCTGTAAATACGGGATGTAATCGTAGCAGTCCGGCAGCACGAAACCACCCGACTGATCCTCCCTTTCGCAGGACGCCGCCGTCTGATACCAATAAGCTGCCTGCCGGTATCGCTCCCGTTCCATAAAATAAGCCCCAATGTCACAGCAAACCTCCGCCCTTGGGATATCATATTCCAGACTTTTCAAAAGCGCCGGCAAGACCTCCCGCTCCCTCCCCAGCTTTCGGTAACATTGGGAAAGCTGGCGGCAGGCTTCAATTTCGTTTTCCACCCATCCCTGACCGCTTTGAAGAAAATTCAGCAGCTCCTCGGCGGCCCCTTCATATCGTTCATGGTAAAAAAGTTCCCGAGCGTAATAAAACCGCTGCCTCGGGTCCAGGGTTTTCCCTTCCCGCAGAAGCTTTTCAAAAATCCGAAGATTCCGGTCGGGATCCCCTTTTCCCATCTTTTGATGGGTCACCGCGATCGTGGAATGAATTACCTTTCCCTGGGGCGGGATCACCTCATGGACTGCTCCCATCCACCGATATCCCCGAAAATTACGGATCAGCCTCTCCCGGTAATAGGAAAATATCGGCTTTCCTTGGGAATCAAACGCGGTATTGTATTTCATCATCACCATGTCAACGCCAGGCTCCAGGGACTCCTTGAGCTTTTGCAGCCGGCGCCGATCCTCCGGCAGCAGAACGTCATCGGCATCCAGCACAAGCAGTAATCCATGACCGCTTGGGAAAAGGAAAAATTCCTTGCCGCCGCAAAATCATCAATCCATGGGAATTGATATACCGTGCTCCCTCCTTCTCCGCGATTTCTCTGGTCTGATCCCGGGAACCGGTATCTACCACTATCATCTCATCGGCAATTTCCTTTGCGCTTTCTAAACAGCGTTTGAGCACCGCTTCTTCATCTTTTACGATCATACACAAGCTAATGGTAACCAAAGCTCCTTCTCTCCTTTCTATCCTTCCATTTTATGCGGGAAAGGGAAAAGGCTTTCAGAGGATTTTCCGGCCGCGCTGGGCATATTATGCAGAAGCCTTTCCGCTTTAGCCCCTCTGAAATAATATTAAGAATTATTATTGACTTATAGCACAAGATATGGTATCGTAATACTATCAAATAACTAAAAGGAGCGCTTCATATGTTAGATTATGTAACCGTTACCGGCGGCGTGATGACCGACGAGGAAATACAAGCGTATGTGGATCATGTCCAGGAAAAAAATCCCCAAAGAAAGCTAAAGGCCCTGAATATTGAAATGGACGGCGAATTTGTCAATTTGAATTACACCTTTGAGGAGGTGCCCTTTGAGCATATCCGCAGAATCACCGGCTATTTGGTTGGCGATATGAGTCACTGGAATAATGCGAAGAGCGCCGAGGAAAGGGACCGGGTCAAGCATACCCTTGCAAATTAAAGCATCGCTTTCTGCCGTGGGAGAACCAATGGTTTTCCCACGGTTCTTCTTTTTAACCTTCCGCGCGCATATAGATTAGTATTTCTAATTTTACCGGGAGGTTCCTTTCTATGAGCATCAACGTTACATATCCGGCCGATTATCCCGCAGTGGAGGTATGTGGTCCCAATCCTAGTCTGGCGCGCTTGCTGAACAACGACCTATCCGCCGCAAAAAGCGAGATGACGGCGATCCACCAATACACCTATCAACCTGGAGCTGGAAAAGGATTATCCTGAGATTTCGAAAACCCTGTCGGAAATCGCCATGGTAGAAATGCGCCACTTTCACCGTCTGGGACAACTGATCAGCCTGTTGGGGGGAACTCCGAAATTTTTCTCTTATCAGCGTGGAATCACACTGCCATGGAATGGAAAAATGGTTGACTATACTGCCGATATCCACAAGCTATTAAAAATAGATATCGCAGCCGAGGAAGCTGCCTATATTACGTATACCCGTCAGTCTCAGTGTGTTAAGGATGCGAAGGTGGCCGCTAATTTGGCCCGCATCGCCCAGGATGAAAAGCTTCATAAAGCGGTGCTGAATAAATTTTACAGGATTTATCATCCTGAGTGTTTAAAATTGCCATTCAGCGCGTATAATAACCGTGAGGTGATTTTATGAACGCATTTATCGATCAGGATGGCTGCATTGCCTGCGGACAATGCTATGATGTTTGTCCTGAGGTATTTTCCGCCGGCGACAACGGCATCGCTTTTGTGGCACAGGAGCAGGTTCCCAAAGACCAGGAGGAAAGCGCCCGCACTGCGGAGCAAGGCTGCCCGACCTCGGTGATCTCCTTGTCTGATACGGAGTAATGATGTTTTCCCTGTTGAGGCCTAAAGCTTCGAAAATCCCGAAAGATTTAAAATATTTCTTCTCGCTCGTGTTATCCCGGAAAACAAATCCGCCGCAAAGTCAAAAATAACCAAGCTGGTTGTCCAAAATAGTTTTTATAAAATATTCATATAGCTTTCACACAGCCAACACATTTCCTGGTTACACTATAGATATCCTAAAACATTAAATTGCTTACAAGAACTTTTTTCATAATTTTCCTCTCCTTTTTAAAAGGGCGCGGTTCTACCGCGCTTTTTTATTTCTTAGTGTTTGAATTATGATGAATTTACCGGCTTATGAGCTGTTTGTTCCATGAGGATTTCTCTCAAGCTAATATTCATCTGTTATTAATTTTTTCATGAAATCTTCTTAAATTCTTCTTTTTTGAGCCAAAACGTGTCCATAATTTTCTGATAAGATAAATACAAATCAAAAGAAACGAGGTGCCATCATGATTTTTAATTTGCTTCTGACCAGCGTTGTAGTGATTGCCGGATTCTATTTCTCGATAAAATGCTTTGCCAAAATGGGAGAGCTCACTCAAAGCTCCATGATGGAGCCAATTCCCATTGAAATTGAGAAGGATGATCATTGATTTCTCCTTTGCCTTTTAGGTTGACATACTTTTTTCATAACCTTCCTTTCTAAAAAGGCGCAGCTTTTGGCTGCGCCTTTTTAGTTTTTTGTATTAAGTGAAGAAACTCCCCTAACGCATTTGTCCAAAAAGCGGGTAGTAATTGAAAAAAACTTATGCTATACTAAGCTGGTATCAGCTCTTTAAAACGGTTTAAAATTGAGGGGGAAAAAACATGGATTATTTATGGACATTCATCGCATTCGGCGTTTACCTTTTGGTAATGCTTTTGATTGGTTTCCTTTCTATGAAAAGGACCAAAAGCTCTGAAGATTATTTCTTGGGCGGGCGTTCCTTAAACGGCTGGGTCGCGGCTCTCAGCGCGCAGGCTTCGGATATGAGCGGCTGGCTTTTGATGGGACTGCCCGGCGCTATTTATGCGTTAGGCACCGGTCAAATCTGGATTGCGGTAGGCTTGTGTATCGGCACAATTCTAAACTGGGCCTCATCTCCTCACGGTTGCGCAGATACACCATCCGCGCGGGAAATTCTCTCACCTTGCCGGCATTTTTCGAGAACCGATTCCATGACAAGTCAAAGCTCCTCAGAGTGGCTTCTTCCTTATTTATCATGGTTTTCTTCCTGGTTTATACCGCCTCTGCCTTTTCTGCCGGAGCGAAATTATTTTCTTCTGTTTTTGGCTTGGACTACATATGGGCTTTGGCCATCGGCGCCGCGGTTATTTTGATTTACACCTTTTTCGGCGGCTTTTTGGCGGTATGCTGGACTGATTTTATCCAAGGCTTTATGATGCTGATTGCTTTGATGGTGGTTCCGTTTTTCGCCGTTTCCGTCATGGGAGCTTTGGAGAAACCAAAGCCGTTCTCGACAGCTTGGGCACCAACTTTTTAAATCCTTTTTATGACAACGGCAATCCTATGAGCGCTGTAAGCATTATTTCCCAGCTGGCCTGGGGATTAGGTTACTTTGGGATGCCCCATATTCTGGTCCGTTTTATGGCGATTAAAAATGAAAATGAAGTGCGGAAATCCAGAAAAGTAGCCATTACCTGGGTAGTCATCTCTTTATCTGCCGCCTGCTTCCTGGGGATCATCGGACGTTCCTATTTCCAGGATTCCTTATTGGCAAACGGACAGCAGGAAAATGTGTTTATCAACATGATTCAGGACATCTTTAATAACCACATCCACATTCCCTTTATTGGCGGCTTATTGCTCTGCGCTATTTTGGCGGCTATTATGTCCACCGCCGATTCTCAGCTTCTGGTGACGGCGTCTTCCATCTCGGAAGATGTTTACAAGGGCGTTATTAACAAAAAGGCCAGTGATAAGTCCATGCTTCTCATCAGCCGGATTACCGTTCTGGTGGTTTCTGCCGTGGCCTTTATGATTGCCTTAGATCCCAACAGCAGCGTTATGGGTTTGGTTTCCAATGCCTGGGCCGGTTTCGGCGCTACCTTCGGTCCCGTAGTTCTCATGAGCCTGTTCTGGAAACGCTCTAACGTTACCGGCGCCGCTTTTGGTATGATCGCCGGCGGCTTAACCGTAATCCTTTGGGATTACATTCCCCTGTTCGGAGGCGCTACCCTGGCTGCTCAGACCGGCCTGTATTCCCTGGTTCCCGGCTTTGCATCAATCTGGTGCTGATGATCATAGTCAGCCTGCTGACGAAAGCGCCCAGCCGAGAAATGCTGGACGAATTCGACGATGTTGTCCGCTCTAAGGGTATGGAGATTTCTCCCAAAAATTAAAACTACGGTTTTTTCAAAGTATGAAAAGCACTAAAAGCACAGCAATAAATTCGTTTGCTTTTTTATCCATTGAATGATTTTTCTGATAGATTTATCAATCTGTAAATTTCAGCTATAAGAAGAATTTTATGCCTCACAAAATTCTTCCAGTAAAAATTACCCTCTATGCTGTTTTTACGCATGGAGGGTAATTTTTAGCTTCAAACTAAAACACATCGCAAGAGCCCGCTGGCTCTTTTACCGCTAAAATTCCGGCTCAAACCGTTTCATCGCATCATGACATTTCAGGCGTTTTTATTCTCCTTCTTATTCCATTTTCTTATACGCGGCGCTATGGCCCGGCCGTCCGACGCGCCGTCACTCCTATTCTAACACCTGGTTTCTCAGTTCTACTTTAATGTTTCACTGTTGTTCAATACCAAAGTACTGTACAGAAACAGCACATCGCATCCTTCAAAATCAATAAACCGGGCAAGGTAATCGGGATGGATATAACGAATGTCAACCAGGGTAATCTTAGAATATCCGCTGATCAGCAATGGAGCGATACTGGAACCGAAGGAGTCTCGAAACAAAATCAACTCCCGTCCGGCTTGCGCCTGAGGATTCTCCATAGTCAGCAGCGACAAAGGTCCGGAAAGAAACAGCTCGTAAGGTCCTTCCCCATAGCGCGCCCAAAATCATATACCTGGCCCGCCCGATTGTTCTGGAAGTCGTACACAGTACAGTTCTCAATGGCGTCATTTGTCAGATAATAAAGAGAATCCGGAGCCAAAGGCAAGGCTGACTGCCCGCAATACACCCCATAAAAATCCCGCTCCAGCAGATTTTCCTTATAATCCTTGGACAGGGTGACGCCCATCGCCTGAGCCAGACGTTCTGCTACGTCTGTGATCTGCTCCTGCCGCCAATGGACATCGGTTCTATAATAATCTCCGCTCTCTAAAAGGTCTGAAATGGAGATATAATCGGCAAAGCCCGTCTGCTGCAGCAGCTGTTCTTCCAAAAGGCTGTAATCTATCGAAAGGTGGCCGCTTTGTTCCGCCAAATAGCAATTTTTATCAGGGATAATGGATAAATACACCTTATTGCTATCATCCAGATATTTTTGATAGAGATATCTGAAGCGGCTTGCCGCTCGGCTTAACGACGCTTCATCCATAGGATACTCCATCGCCGCTGCTGAGCCTTCAAATCACATAGATACCGTTATTATCTTTTCGTTGAAACAAACAGGCTGCGCTCAGGGCCTTCAGCGTGCGGAATTGATCCCGAAAAGGGAAATGATCCTGGACATATGTCTCAGATTCCGACATAAACCTCCCATTAAAAATGGTGTCCGCCGATAATTCCGGCGGCGCCGCAAGCTTACGTCTCTCGCTATCCGAATACTCCCCTTTGGAAGAAACACACACATCAGAAAGGAAGCTGCCAAAAACACGGCAGCCAGTACGCAAACCATCCAATTTTTCCGTTTCGTTGTCATATGCTTTCCCCCAATCAAAATCGAAAATACAGGAAAGGATTGAACGAGCCATCCACCAGATAGGCGGTCATGACCAGGAGGATCGATAAGAGCGCAATGGGCTCGGCGATATTTAAAATCCGCACCGCCGCGCAATTTTTTGAAAGACGTTCGAATCCATTTTTGATCAGCGGCGTAGCGCCAATTATGGCTATAGGCAGAATCAAAGAAAAGCTGCTGAGATAATAAAGCGCTTCGTCCGACGCCAGAGGAATTCCGCCGGCTCCAAATAAACCTGCCAGGTCGGAAAAAGCCTGCCCCATATTATCCGCGTTGAATAGGACGAAGCTGATCAACACAAAAAACAGCACGTAAATACGCGCAATCATTTTGTGCTTGCGCAGGAACTTCAACAGCCACATTTTTCCGCCATCAAAAGCACGGCGAACAAAAGGCCCCAAACGGCAAAATTCCAGGCGGCTCCGTGCCAGAAGCCCGTCAGAACCCACACCGCCAAAATATTCAGCAAATGGCGGTATTTTCCAACACGATTTCCTCCCAAGGGGATATATACATAGTCTCGGAACCACGTTCCAAGTGAAATATGCCAGCGGCGCCAAAACTCTGTGATGCTGGAGGAAATATAGGGGTAATTAAAATTTTCCAAAAAACGGAATCCAAAAATCTTTCCAAGCCCAATCGCCATATCGCTGTATCCTGAAAAGTCGAAATAAATATGCAGCGCAAACGCCAACGCGTACAGCCAGTAAAAGAGAACGGACTTTTCCTCCGAAGCCCGAAACGCGCCGCACAGCTCTCCCAATTGATTGGCTAAGAGGATCTTTTTTCCCAATCCGATAATAAACCGCCTGATTCCCTCCGCGGCAAGAGCGGTGGAATGGGTCCGATCCTCAAGCTGCGCGGCAATATCAGAATACCGGACAATCGGCCCGGCGATCAGCTGGGGAAACATCGCGATATAGGCCGCGAGATGAACCAGGTTTTTTGTGCGGGTTCTCCCCGATACACGTCCACAGTATAGCTGATGATCTGGAAGGTATAGAGCTGATCCCGATGGGCAGAGCAATATGCAGGAGCGGAAAGTCCGCGCCGGCAACCGCATTGAAATTCTGCAGAAAAAAGTCCGCATACTTAAAATACAAGAGAAAACAAAGACTGATTCCACCGAAATTCCGCAGATATATTTCGCGGCCCGCCCACCCCGATACCGTTCCAGCAAAAGCCCGAAGCCGTAACCGCACAGAATGGAGACCGCCATCAGCAAAACATACTTCGGCTCTCCCCAGGCATAGAAAAACAAGCTGGAGAACAGCAGCACTCCATTGCGGAACCGGGCTGGAGTGACAAAATAGGCTGCCAGGACCAGAGGAAGAAAATAATATAAAAACGGGATACTGGAAAAAAGCATCGCGGCACTTCCTTTACTGGCTTATCGTGCAATTTTTAATCCGGGGACTTTTACACACGTCTCAGCGTATCGCTCTCTAATACTTAGAATCCATTTTCCACCACTGGGGCATCCAAAACCACCTTTGCGCCGTCAAGGGCTGAAAGCGCATTAGTTTTAAAGGTCTCTATCAACTCGTCTGCTCCATACGCAGTAAGCACATACTGGCCGTCCACATCAATTACCACCATCGTATCCGGCATACCGCACATCCACTGCTTGGCCAAAACATTCTCCTTTACCGCCTCGGAGAATTCCTCCACTTGAACCCCGCTTTTCAGACGATAGGCGGCGCCGGTAAAAGTATTCGCGTTCATCATGTGAACCATAGAAGCGGCGTCGTCTATGTTGGCTGCCTCGCTTTCCGGCAGTCCAAGGGTCATATCCAGTTCCTCGGTTTTGAAATATCAAACGCGCCAGGAGCTTCCGAAGTCAAATTTTCAGAGTCTCCGCCGCCAATAGGAAATTTCTGCTCCTCCGTATAGGCATCAATCACCGTTTCCAGGACTTGAACCGCGCTGGTATAGCTGGAATCAGGAGCTGAGCCGCCGTTCTGCGCATCGCTTTGGCCTCCGCACCCAGCCAAAGAAATTGCCATTACCATTCCGACAAGACAAATAAACATTTTTTTCATACCGACATTCTCCTATCATCTTAATTATTATTGCGTCTCGTTTTTTTGAAGGATGTAGCCACCGCTGCCGCTCACGGAAAGCGTATAAGTAAACCGCTCAGCCTCTGTTGCAAGCACCAATAAAAGATCAGAATTGTCCGACTGGGAAAGATCCCAATAAAGCGCCGCTTTCCCTGAAAGCTCCACTTCCCTCCCTGATCCTAACAGCATGCCTTCCGCGTCAAACGCGCTTAGCTCTCCGCCCGAGACGGAAACCTTTGTCCTTTCCGGCCGTTTCCAGCTCTAAAGGAATCCCGCTGGGAACGCTGTCTCTGACCAGCGCCGCAGACTGCGGCATGTCCGCCGTAATCACAGCTGGTTCGCCTTCAACAGGTACCCCTTGATACAAAAGCGCAGCATCCTTTTGATTCCAAAAGGAAAATGAAACCGCTAGGCAGAAAATCGCCGCGCAAGCCACAGCGGCTATCGGACGAAGCATAGCATTCTTCGATCTGTGATTGGAACCTGGAGAACTTAGCTCTGGGTTCAAGCGCATTACCTTTTCCCGGAGTTCCTCTGGCGCTTTGATATTTCGATAGGCTTCTATAGACTGTTTATCAAACATGCTCATCCCTCCGTTCCAAGAAGCTCTTTCAATCTTTGCCTGCCGCGTGCCAAACGCATCTTGACCGCCGGAATTGAGATACGCAGGCAGCTTGCCGTTTCCTCCACAGATAAACCTTCCAAATAATGGAGAACCATCACTGCGTGCAGCTTATCCGGCAGCTTTCGAATGGCAGCCAGCAGTTCAAAGGCCGCCGGATCATCCGCTGCGGTGAGATGCTCCGCGTCTTCTAAAGGAATATACCGGCGAACCGCATTGCGGCGCTGGAGGTCTCGGCATTTATTAATGGTTACACGCAGCATCCACGCGCGTTCATGAGAACCGTCCTGGAAGGAGGGCCGCTTTGCCAAATAAGCAGCAAACACATCATGAACAATATCCTGAGCGTCCTCCGTATGGCTGACATAGGTCAGTGCCGTACGGAACAGCATATCTGAGTATGTTTCATAAAGCGATGCTAGGTCAACTGCTTTTCCGTGACGCAATCTTTTTACCTCCTATATAATACACGTATGAAAACACCGCCAGGTCACATCAATTTAAATATTTTTTATTTTCGCCGCAATTAAGCCGGCAACGCGAAAAACATAAATATAAGCAAAAAGGCCCTAATAAAATCCCAGTTTTTCTTTTTCAATAAAATTATCCATTTTTATCAAAAGCCTTCAGCACAATCGCAATGATATCATAAAGAGCCTCAAGCTGGTCATCCGGCACGGCTTTAAGCAGCTCCACGATCCGGTGCAGCTGCGGCCTTGACTCCTCTTTTTCCGGCGCCCAAGCATTTTCGCTTTGTTGAGCTTTCTTTACGCCCTGAACAGGTTCATCGTTTTGAAGGCTTACTTTGCTTTCGTCCAGAATGAAGCCAGCTTTTACTAATTTGCGCAAAGCGTCAATCTCTGTATGACTGCTTTTGTTTGCCGCCCGTCTTCTTATGATTTCTGCCGGTATATCAAATTCATAGGAAAGCTTGCGGATTAAATTCTCATCCCGTTTGATTCGTTCCGCCCCTTCCTCCAAGTCTAGCAGTTCCATCATTGGCACACCAAGAGCTGAAGCAATTTTTTGCAGCTGCGAAACAGAAGGCTCTATGATTCCTGTCTCATATTTGGATATCAGCGCACGGTTTACACCGATTCTTTTCGCTAGTTCTTCCTGTGTAACATGAGCAGCCTTTCTCACTCTTCTTATTTGATCGAATTTCATTAGGCATCAACTCCCCACAACTCTAATGTTACTTTTTAGGCACATTTCTGTCAAGAATTTTTGTTTTAGTGCTTGACAAGAACTTTTATTTGGGATAAAATGTGCTCAAAAGGCACACTTAAATCGACGCGTTATTTCTCAACACTGAATATAAGCCGGCGTTTTTATTCAGGCCTTTGACATTCCGTCGCTATTAACGAAAAAACAATTTAGGGAGGTAGGCTATGGTCTACAAAGAAATAGAGATTGACAGCACATGGCAGCAGCCCCTTGGAGAAATCCGGGTGATTCAGGAGGAAGCAGATGGCAGAAAGCTGATTATTCACCTTTATGACAACGGCACCCCTCTTGACTTAACCGGAAAAACGGTATCCATCTACATACAGAAGCCGGACGATACCATAATCTACCATTCCTGCGAGGCATCAGGAAATCAGGTAACTGTAATTCTCACTTTACAGATGATGGCGGCATTTGGCATCACTAAGCTCTGCGAGCTGCAAATTATCGATGCGGAAAAGCATGTCCTGAAAGTAACTCTCCCCCCTCTTCGCATCGTCATGAGCAGCTATGACGATGCCATCGAGAGCACAGATGAGTTTCCCGACTGACAGAAGCCTTGGCGGCAGCCTCCTCCGCGCCGGCAGTTATAGAGGAGGCGAAGGAAGCTGCCCGTGGGGCACTTGCCGTTAAAAACGATCTCATTGAAAAGCGGGACAGCGGATTTTTTAACGGCGCTCCTGGTCCCCGGGGCGCTCAGGGAATCCAAGGCCCCAAGGGAGACAAGGGAGATAAAGGAGATCGAGGAGACAGCGGGATTCAGGCATCCACCGATGGTATGTATACACTATATGTAAATGAAGAGGGGCACTTAATTGCTCAGTACACCGATGCTGGAAGTCCACCGCCGTTATCGATCATAGACGGACATTTGATTTATCATACAGGAGAGTGATAATATGGCAACGTTAGACTTAGGAAATGTTATGGGGCCTCAGGGGCCTCAAGGGCTTCAGGGCGAGATTGGGCCGCAAGGGCCGCAAGGAATCCAAGGAGAAACAGGGACCAGTAGGGCCTCAGGGGCCTCAAGGCCTCAAGGAGAAGCAGGCTCTCCCGCTGATGTTAGTATGCTAATTCCAAAAAGTGAAAAGGGCAGTGCCAATGGGGTCGCCACCCTGAACGGAAACAGCAAATTAGTTCAAATGCCAGCTGCCTCCGATGTGGGCGCGGTTCCTACCTCACGCAAGGTGAACAATAAAGCTCTGTCCAGCGATATTACATTATCGGCCTCCGATGTGGGTGCGGTTCCCTTGGCGGACGCCGGGATCAAGGCTATTCCTTTATGGAAGGGTAAGCTGACCACTAATAATACTACAGTTCAGCTGTCCCAAAGCATTTTGAACTTCACTATGCTTCTGGTGACCGGTACTACCAATTCCACCGGACTTCACTGGGGCATCGGCAATTTACTCCCTGTAGCAAAGGACAGTCACGCGGACTTCGGCGGTGATTCTTATGTTTCCGGAGGAAGCGACGGCTCCGGGCTGGCCAGGATCATAATCTCCCCCGACACGGCTTTGGATTTTATTTCCCGAATTCCACGTCTCTCCGTTCGGGCGCTCTGGATTTGCCGCGAACGCTATGATTACCGCCGTTTATGGAATTAAATAAATCTTTTGAACTTTAACGCTGGATGATGGCCCATGAAAGCCTTATACTCGTAACCCTCTATTGAAATTCTATTAAAACTAGATTGAAGCTAATCATTTGTTATCCTGCCGCCGGCCTACCTATTTGCCAATTTTCTCTTCTTCCGGTACTGCAGGAGCGGTTCCCTTGTAAAAAGCGGAAAGAAACAAAAACAGCCCTCTATCCAGAGGGCTGTTTTGTTTCTTTGTCTACGGCAACCCGATGCTAGGAAATGTTTACAAAAAGATACCCGCTATAAGCGCGGACATTAAGGCAAAAGAAAAGCCGGGCCTGGGTTTACGCTGCGAAAAAGATTCCGCCGCCAACGCGTGCATCTTCATTCAAACGAAAGAAAAGAGTACGAACGCGAATTGCGTCCAGGCTCAGCCTGGGTTATGTTGACAAAATAGATTCCAACGAAAAATGCGGACAAAAAAGTAACGCACTCCACAAACGTGAAGTGCGTTACTTGGGAGCGGCAGCTTGCCGCTGGAGCTACTGGTCGGACTCGAACCGACGGCCTGCGCATTACGAATGCGCTGCTCTACCAACTGAGCCACAGTAGCATTTTAATTTTTCAAGCGAGCCTCTTTTACTGCATTTGGCTCATATGTTTTTTATTATACAGAACTTTATCCAAATAGTCAAGAGACTTACAGTGAAATTAGTTCACAAGGTTACACATTCCCTATTTTCGTATATTATAATAGTCTACAATGGGGCATAATAAAACACGGAAAGGGAGGGTGGCACGCTTGATTCGTATGGGAAAAAAACTAAAAAGGCTCCGAGAAAATTTTAATTTAACCCAGCAACAGGTCGCCGAGGCTTTAGGGATTGACCGTTCTACCTATGCATACTATGAATTGGGACGTACTACTCCTGATCTGGACAAAATCGATAAGCTTCAGCGATTATATCAGGTTCAGTATCAAGATTTAATTGAGTACGATGAAGAAGAAAACCGGATGCAGCTAAGAGATTCTGGTTCTGATTCAAGCCCCCTTAAGAAAAATTTGTATTTGAAAACCAATCCTAAAAATTCAGATTTTTTTTATCAGCTAAATAATGACGAACAACGGCTGATTTTAAATTTCAGGTTGCTTTCAAAATCAAATCAAGAGAATGCGATTCAGCATCTGCTAACTCTGCGCCAGCAGCAAAACAATGACAAATAAAAGAGAAGGATAAGAGTCCTTCTCTTTTATTATTGTTATCCTCCGGTTTCCAGAAATAAAATCGAACCCCTTACGCTAAAAAAATTTAAACGCTCCCTTATTTCATTGCAAAGAATAGTCAAATAGCATAAAGCTTATGGGAAAGCCTTCCCTGTGATTTCTTGAACTCTGTCGTGTGAAAAACAATGAGTATCAAGGTTTCACCTAAAGCCATCTCGGGCGTTGGGACAAAAATAATAATGCCCTTCTGGCTTTCTAAAATCCTTTCTCTTAGTATATAAGATTCCTTTCCTCCTTATAATAACCACAGAAAGTTGTCGTTGACAAACTCGTTGAAGCGGATTTATAATAAGGATACACCCTCCCCCTAGGGTGGGGTAGTAAGGAGGCCGTAATGAAACAAAAATTTGATGTCACCGGTATGTCCTGCGCCTCTTGCAGCGCCCATGTAGAAAAAAGTGTTTCCAAGGTTGCTGGAGTCCAGGAAGTACAGGTTAACCTGCTCACCAATAGTATGACCGTTGTTTATGATGATTCTGTCACAAGCAGCGGTGAGATCGTTTCTGCTGTGGAAAAAGCCGGATACGGCGCTTGTCCCATCCAGCGGCAAGCGTCCTTACAGGCCTATTCCTCCCTACCGGTATCCCGCGAGGATCCGGCGCTCAAGGAGCAGAAGGAAATGAAGCGGCGGCTGATAATTTCCTTAGTCTTCCTGATTCCTTTATTTTACCTGTCTATGGGACACATGATGGGACTTCCGATCCCCTGGTTTTTCCAGGGGGAGGAAAACGCTCTCGCATTCGCCTTTACCCAGCTTCTGCTGTGTCTGCCCATCGCGTTAGTGAACCGTCATTATTTTACCGGAGGCTTTGCCGCCTTGTGGCACCGCTCCCCTAACATGGATTCCCTAATCGGCATCGGTTCCGCCGCCGCTTTGGTTTACGGCGTCTGGGCTATTTACCAAATCGGATTTGGCCTGGGCCACGGCGACCTTCACCTGGTCCACGAGTATTCTATGGACCTTTACTTTGAGTCCGCCGGCATGATATTAACCCTGATTACCGTGGGAAAATATCTGGAAAGCCGCGCCAAGGGAAAAACCTCTCAAGCGATTACCAAGCTGATCAACCTCGCACCAAAAACCGCCGTCCGTCTGACAGACGGCGTGGAACAGGAAATCCCGCTGGAAATGGTACAGGCCGGGGATATTCTGGCGGTAAAGCCGGGGCAGTCCATCCCCACTGACGGCCGGGTGGCCGAAGGCTTTCCGCCGTGGATGAATCAGCGATTACCGGGGAGAGTATTCCTGTGGAGAAGCAGCCCGGCGACCCGGTCACCGGCGGTTCTATCAACCAGTCCGGTTATTTAAAAATAGAAGCTACAAAAGTGGGCGGCGATACCACCCTTGCTCAGATTATCCGTTTGGTGGAGGAGGCCAGTTCCTCTAAGGCGCCGATTTCCAAGCTGGCCGACCGGGTCAGCGGCGTATTCGTCCCCATTGTTATTTCAATCGCTGTTCTGGCCATAATCGTGTGGCTGCTTGTCGGCGAGCCATTCTCTTTCGCCCTTTCCATCGGCATCTCCGTACTGGTCATTTCCTGTCCCTGCGCCTTGGGCCTCGCCACCCCTACCGCCATCATGGTGGGAACCGGAAAAGGAGCGGAAAATGGTATTTTAATTAAATCCGCAGAGGCATTGGAGGTGGCCCATTCCGTCGGCGCGGTGGTATTGGACAAAACCGGCACTATCACGGAGGGCAAGCCCCATGTCACCGATCTTGTGGATGTGGGCCGGGTCCCCAATCTGCTGCAGCTTGCCGCCTCTCTGGAGAAAAATTCCGAGCATCCGCTGGCCGCCGCTATCGTGGCGGAGGCCCAAAAGCAGAACCTCTCCCTGCTGCCGGTAGAGGACTTCGTTTCCGAGCCCGGAAAAGGCATCCGGGGCAGAATCAAGGGAAAAATCTATTTGGCAGGAAATCAAAAGATCATCGAGGAAAACGGCGTGGATATCAGAGCCCTGGAGCGCCCCGCCGCCCGGCTGGCCGAGGAAGGCAAAACCCCCATGTTTTTTGCCCAGGATGGCCAGGCCATCGGCATTATTGCCGCGGCGGATATCATCAAGCCCACCAGCGCCCAGGCAGTGGCTGAGTGGAAGGCTATGGGCATCGACGTGGTGATGCTTACCGGAGATAACGAACGCACCGCCGCCGCCATCCAAAAGCAGGTCGGCATCACCCGGGTGGTTGCCCAGGTAATGCCGCAGGACAAGGAAAAGGAGGTTCGGGCCATTCAGCAGAGCGGCAAAAAGGTGGCATGGTGG
>ENA-OQIR01000311-OQIR01000311.1-human-gut-metagenome-genome-assembly--contig:-NODE-311-length-22497-cov-2.079571_pt1 | contig 22497 bp, 27 predicted proteins | sample MGYA00242580_ERZ504745 | MGnify/ENA primary metagenome ERZ504745 (study PRJEB26092, sample SAMD00036214) | human gut metagenome | host: Homo sapiens | study: EMG produced TPA metagenomics assembly of...
CAACAGCGGAGCCGATTAACGCCTGCCACATTGGGACCCATAGCGTGCATCAGCAGGAAGTTGCTGGGATTCTCTGCCTGGCCGACCTTCTGAGAAACACGAGCGGCCATCGGTACGGCGGATACACCGGCAGAACCGATCAACGGGTTTACCTTGCCGCCGGTTACCTTGTACATAACCTTGCCGAACAGCACGCCGCCGGCGGTACCGCAGGCAAAAGCAAACAAACCAAGAACAATGATCAATAAGGTGCTGGGGCTGAGGAATACCTCGCCGGTAGCGGTGGCGCCGACGGTAACGCCTAAGAAAATAGTGATAATATTCATCAGCTCATTTTGGGCGGTATTGGAAATCCTGCTGACCACGCCGCTCTCACGGAAAATATTTCCCAGCATCAGCATACCTACCAGCGGCACAGCGTCAGGCAGGAGCAGAGCAACCACGATGGTCACAATGATAGGGAACAAAATCTTTTCCAGCTTGGAAACCGGCCGGAGCTGTTCCATAACCACAGCGCGCTCTTTCTTGGTAGTAAGCAGTTTCATAATCGGAGGCTGAATAATAGGAACCAAGGCCATATAGGAATACGCCGCCACGGCGATCGGTCCTAACAGTTCCGGCTTTAGCTTACTGGTAACGAAGATAGCGGTAGGACCATCCGCACCGCCGATGATACCGATAGAACCCGCGGACTGCACGTCAAATCCCAGCAGGATGGCACCAATAAAGGTAATGAAGATACCCAACTGGGCGGCGGCGCCCAACAGAAAGCTTTTGGGATTGGCGATCAAGGGGCCAAAGTCTGTCATGGCGCCGATCCCCAGGAAAATCAAAGGCGGGTAAATACCAAGCTTCACGCCCTGGTATAAATAATAGAACAAACCGCCGTTGCTGGTATCTGTCGGGGCGGCCATGATGCCAGGCATCAGGTTGACCAGCAGCATGCCAAAGGAGATGGGCAGCAGCAGCAAAGCTCAAATTGCCTGCCGATAGCCAGATAGATCAAAACGCAGGCAATGGCGATCATAACATAGTTTCTCCAATCCATGGAGATAATGCCGGAAGTGTTCCAGATTCCCTGGACAGCTTCCACAAATCCATTGAGAATATCCAATGATTCGTACCTTCCTTTCCGATGTCTTTGTTGTTAAAACGGACGGGTGTTATCCATCAAACCGGCCATACTCCACACCGGACGGGACCCTGCTGTGCGTTTGATGCTTTTTACCGCATAGCCTTTATGCTCTTCCTCAGAAACGCTGACAACAGCGGCGGCAATGGCGGCCACTACTTCGCCGGGAATTCCAGCTTCTACGGCAGGCGCCGCAGCGGGGCAGCCGGAACAGCTGCCGTCACTGGCGCCTTGGGCGCCGTCTTTCCGCAGCTTTAGAGGGCTTGGCCTGAGCGGTTTTATTCTGCGCCTTGCTGACGATAGTTCCGTAGATTTTGATGATAGCGGTCAGCAAAATCAGTACGGCGAAAACAACCACAAGGCCAGTAACCAGAACAACCAGAGCCGTGTCCATGTTTTCCATAACATTCACCCTTTACTATAAAATTTTCACTTTTCCGGCTCTTAGACTAAAAATCGCCAAATTTCCGGATTTTAATTACTGTGCTATTATAGCGCGTTTTTGCCTTTTTTTCAATCGCATTTGGACGAAAAAATCTCCTTCCTGTGAGAATTTTAACAAATTATCTCTTTTTCATAAAGAAAATGTTAAGAAAAAATAATTTTTAGTGCTTATTGCTGCTTAGCGTTTTCGTTGCTATTTTTCTCAGAACCGCTTATAATAAAACTATGTATTTGCTGTTATTCTATAAGCTGAAAAAGGAGTGATAGGTTTGGCTCATGACGCTTTTAAGCATTCAGTCTGGCTCTCCAATCGGGAAGGCCTTGGCCTGGCGGTATATAACTGCGGCTTTCAACGCTGCTCTCCCGGCCATACCTGGGGCCCGGCGGTAAGGGATCACTTCTTAATTCACTATATTACCTCCGGCAAGGGCGTGTATGACAGCGGATCGGGCAAGTATTCCTTGTCTGCCGGCGACGGCTTTTTGGTGGTGCCGAACCGTTTAATCACCTATTGGGCGGATCAAAGCGACCCCTGGGAATACTATTGGGTGGGGTTTAACGGCACTGATGCCGAGCGCTTGGTCTGCGAAGCGGGGCTTTCCGCGGAGCAGCCAATTTTCCACTATGATAAGGACAGCCTCTACCGGGAAAAGCTTTTGAACATTTACCGGCTTAACGGCAACCGGCCCAGCGACCAGGCCAGAATGCAGGCGGGGCTGCTTTCCTTTATGGCGGCGATGATGGACCGCCGTCCCCTTGATATCCAGGAGAAAAAAAGCGGTTATGAATATGTGAAAAAATCTCTTCAGTTTATCGACTATAACTATTCGAGAAGCATCGATGTGGATGACATTGCCGCGAATGTAGGGATTAGCCGCAGCCATTTGTATCGGTTGTTTATGAAGCACATTTCTGTGCCGCCCAATGAATATTTGACTCGTTACCGCATTCAAAAGGCCAGCCTGCTGTTGGAATCGTCTAATCTGTCGGTAGGCGAGGCGGCGTATTCCACCGGCTTTTCAGATCAGCTCTACTTTTCCAGAGTGTTTAAAAAGTATAAGGGGCTCTCCCCCAGTCAGTACAGCAAACGCTCCCATGAAAAAAATGAAAAAAACGCCGGCTCAGACCGGCGCTTTTTGTTTGCCGCCTGGCGCAAGCCGAAAACAGCCGGACAATCAAAGCCTTGCTTCTAAAGAAAAGCGCTTTGCACAGCTGGCGGCGCTTTTTCCTTGGGAGAGTTCAGCGCGTATTGCGGCGCGCTTTGATTAGGGCACCGCGCGCCTTTATGATTGGCGGTGGTAGGGCGGTTTAATGGCTGACGCGGATTTATTGTCAAAAATAAGCAGATTTTATGACCACATAACCGGGCGAAAAAGCAGCACACTAATCCATAGGCGGTAAACCGCTATTTTTTGGGCCAGGAGGAAACAAAGTGAGCAAACAAAATTTAGAGATGCTGGAAGAGATTTTTAAGGGCGCGAAGATGGGTATGAACGCCACTAAGCTGGTCATGGATAAAACTAAGGACACTGATTTGAAAAACAAGCTGACCGGCCAATACGGAAGCTTTTCCAAAACAGCTCAAAAGGCGGAGGAAATGCTGATTTCTAACAACAAGATTCCAGAGGAAAGCGGCATGATGGAAAAAGCTATGCTTTGGAGCTCAGTGCAGCTGAACTCCATGCTGGACACCGACGCCTCCCACATTGCGGAGATGGTAATCAACGGCAGTACCATGAGCATAGTCAGCATGACGAAAAAGCTGAACGAGCTGCCGGAAGCCTCTCCGGAGGTTCGGACGCTGGCTAAGGATTTTATCCACGACCAAGAGCATTATATTGGAGAAATGAAGTCCTTTTTGTGCTGACTTCTTTCCGCTAAAGCAGCAAGAGCGCCTGGAGCACGTTGTGTCCAGCGCTCTTGCGCGAGGGATTCCGATAGGTTCAAACACATCTTTTAAACATATTGAAAAGCAAATGATTATACATCGGAAGCAGTCTGAAAAAGAGGCTTCGTTAGGCTGAACAGTTGCAATTTACGCTTGTTTTCTTTATAATAAATATCTGTATGAAAAGCGATCGATCAGAAGGATCAACGGCATGATATCAGGAAAAGGAAGATAGAGATGGCTCTTTTGGGCGTCAGCAATCTGACAAAGGCTTTCGGCACGGACCTCCTGTTTGAGGGCGTGTCCTTTGAGGTACAGGCAAACGACAAAATAGGGGTGGTGGGAGTGAACGGCTCCGGGAAAACCACTCTGTTCAAAATGATCACCGGCGAGATGCGTCCCGACGACGGGGAGCTGTATCAAAGCAAGCAGGCCGTAGTGGGCTATATGGAGCAGCATGTGTGTAAAAATCTGGAGGAAACCGCTCTGGATGAGGTGCTGACGGTATTCACCCCTCTGATGAAAATGGAGGAGGAGATAGAACTGCTTAACGTACGCCTGCAAAAAGGGATGGGCTCCGCAGAGGAGCTGATCGAGCGTCAGGCGCTTTTAAACGACCGTTTTGTCCGGGAGGGCGGGATGACCTATCGCAGCCGGGCGAGGTCCGCCTTGCTGGGCCTTGGCTTCAGCGACGAGGATATGACTCTGACGGTAGGAGCATTGAGCGGCGGGCAGAAGGCCAAGCTTCAATTGGCGAAAATGCTCCTGAGCGGGGCGAATCTGCTGCTTCTCGATGAGCCGACCAACCACCTGGATATTTCCTCTGTAGAGTGGCTGGAGGATTACCTGAAAAGCTTTAACGGGGCGTTTTTGGTCATCAGCCACGACCGCTATTTTTTGGATCGGATCACTTCCCGCACTTTTGAGATGGAGAACCACCGGCTGACGGTGTATAAGGGCGGATATACCGCTATCTGACCCAAAAAGAGGAGGCGGAGCTTACAGCCCGCCGGGTCTATGAGAACACCATGAGGGAGATTACCCGGCTGGAGGGAGTCGTAGCCCAGCAGCGGCAGTGGAACCGGGAAAAAAATATTAAAACAGCAGAAAGCAAGCTGAAGGTGATCGAGAGGCTGGAACGGGACCTGGAAAACCGCAGGCGGACGCCGGAAAGCATCCGTTTTCAATTTGAAATCAAACAGCCCGGAGGCAATGACGTGCTGGAGGTGGAGGAGCTCTCTCTTTCCTTCGGCAAGGCCCCTCTGTTTGAGCGTGTGAACCTCAAGCTGGCGGCGGGGGGAAAGAGTTTTTTTGCTGGGACCAACGGCTGCGGCAAGACCTCTTTGTTTAAGACCATCCTGAACCAGTACCAGCCGGACAGCGGCCGTATTAAGCTCGGGGCCGGCATTGATCTGGGCTATTACGATCAGATTCAGGCGGGACTGGATACAGATAAAACTGTGATGGACGAAATTTGGGATCAATATCCGCGTATGACACAGACCCAGGTGCGCAGCGCTCTTGCGGTGTTCTTGTTTAAGGGAGACGACGTGTTTAAGCCGGTGCGGGCCCTGTCCGGCGGGGAGAAGGCTAAGGTTCTGCTGCTGAAGCTGATGCTCTCCAAGGCGAATTTTTTGCTGCTGGACGAACCTACCAACCATTTGGATATCGCGTCCCGTGAAGCGTTGGAGAGCGCTTTGCAAGGCTATGAGGGAACCCTATTTGTAATTTCTCATGACCGCTACTTAATCAATAAAATAGCGGACCGGGTCTATTATCTGGAGCCTGGCGGCGCGGAGGAATACCAGGGGAATTACGACGCTTTTCTGGAAAAGCGCCGGCAGGAAGAAGAACCGGAAAGGGAGTGAAACCGGTTCCGAAGCAAAATGATTATAAGCTGAGAAAGCAAAAGGAATCGGAGCTGCGAAAACTGAAAACCCGGGTGAGAAGGGCGGAGGAGGAAATCGACGGCTTAGACCGGGAAACCGCCGAGCTGGCCGGACGGCTCAGCGATCCGGAGACTGCCAGCGACTATGAGAAAGCGTTGGAGCTGACCCAGAGAATGGAAGAATTGAGGGCCCGGCAGGAGAAACTGATGGAAAGCTGGGAAGCTCTCTGCCAGGAGCTGGAGGAAAAGGAAGCTCGATAAGAGAACCGCTGGCTGATGGGACCGCAGGCCGCGGCTTGCGGAGCTGGTTGGCCGGAGCGGGAAAAGTCCTGTCCAGGCCGGCTTGAACTTAAGGCGGCTTGCGTTCCGCCCTGCCCGCGCCGCTTGTCCTACAGCTCCCGCGGCGTCCATAGGGAAAGCCATTCCTTTGGTGATTCCAGCAGGCGGCTTTCGACCTTCGAAGGGCCGTTTTCAATGCCCCTTCTGCCGCCTTAGGCAAAAGACTTTTACGGGAGTGCTTTCCCAGTCCGCCGGCTTCTGATTTTTCCAATGGTTTGCCGCGTTCCGCATCAATCAAAAAGAGGACGGGGGAGCCCCCGTCCTCTTTAACCATCGCTTTTTGTTCCTGTTAAGCTTAGTAAGGCTTATTTACCTCTTTGCTTGCTTCAAGCTTCAAGAAATCTTTTTCCAGAAGCTTCCCAGCCGTAATTTTTTAAAATCCCCTGCCGCCATAATCAATGCTTTGAAAGGCGGCGCGCCGGGAAGAAATCAATTTGAACCGCCGAAAAAGAATCAAAGCTTAAATTCCTGAATTTCCTTTTTCAGCTTTTCTGGACATTCTTCCTCGATTTCCACTGTGATAGGCTTGGAAAGATCCAGGCTGAACACGCTCATAATGGATTTGGCGTCGATTTTGTATTTATCGGAAAGAAGATTTATCGTAAAATCGTATTCATTAGCGATGCAGACAAACTTTTTTACAGCGTCGATGCTGGACAAAGAAATCGTCTCAGTATACATTGTTTGCAATCCCTCCATTATTTCTTTTCATTTAATAATAGCCTCATTCTTACAGAAGGTCAAGTCCTAATTGCCACGACAATTTGACGGCGGCGCTAAAACAATTTAGATAAAATAACAAGGAGCCGGTTTATGAAAGCATATATCCTTACGTTAGGCTGTAAAGTGAATCAATATGAATCTCAGGCTATGCTGGAGGAGCTTTGCCGCAGCGGCTTTGCCCCCGCCGAGACGGAGGAGGAGGCAGATGTGGTGATTCTTAACTCCTGTACCGTGACGGCGGCAAGCGATCAAAAAATGCGAAAGCTTCTCCACCGGGCCCGCAGGAAAAATCCTCAGGCGCTGCTGGTTCTTACCGGCTGTATGCCCCAGGCCTTCCCGGAGGAAGCCGCCAAGCTGCCGGAACCAGATCTGGTTTTGGGAACCTCCAATCGAAAGGAGCTGGTGCCGTCTGTTCTGAAGGCCCTGGAGAACCGCCGCCGGGAAGTGAAGATCCGGCCTTATACAGGAAAGGACTCCTTTGAAAGCCTCCAGATTCACAGCTTTCAGGAGAGGACCCGGGCTTTTTTGAAGATACAGGATGGATGCAACCGGTTTTGTTCCTACTGTATTATTCCCTATTCCCGGGGAAGAGTGCGGTCAAAGCCCTTGGAAGAGCTTACCCGGGAGGCCCGGACTCTGGCGGCGTCCGGTTACCGGGAAATTGTTCTCACCGGAATCAATCTGTCCTGCTACGGACAGGATAGCGGACTGGGGCTTTGGGACGCGGTGGAAGCGGTCTGCGGCCTGCCGGAGGTGGAGCGGGTGCGCTTAGGCTCCTTAGAGCCGGAGCAAATGGAGCTGCCTGTTCTGGAACGCCTGGCCCGGCAGGAAAAGCTGTGCCCCCAGTTCCATCTTTCTCTGCAAAGCGGCTGTGACGCCACATTGAAAAGGATGAACCGCCATTACACGGCGGCGGAATATGAGTCTATTGTGAACAATATCCGCGGGGTATTCGATAATCCGTCGGTGACCACGGATATGATGGTAGGATTTGCTGGGGAAACTCCGGAGGATTTTGAGGAGTCCTTGAATTTCGCGCGGAAAATCGGGTTCGCCAAGGTCCATGTGTTCGCCTATTCCCGCCGGCCGGGTACCGCGGCGGACCGTATGCCCGGCCAGGTGCCCAACAAAGTGAAGGAGGAACGCAGCAGGCAGCTGATTGAGGCAACTAATGAAGCCCGGCGGCGCTTTTGCTGACCCAGGTGGGAAGGACCGAGCCGGTGTTGTTTGAGTCAAAGCGCTTGGAGGATTATTATGAGGGGTATACCGCCAATTATACCCCTGTGCATGTCCAGAGCCCTATTCCGCTGTTTGGAAAGATTTTGCCGGTGAAAATTCTGGAGGCTGGAGAGGATTTCTGCTTCGGAAGCTTAATATGATTTTAACTAAAATTTAAGGAAACTTTTCCCGGCTTTTCTGTTGACTATTTCCGCTGTTCCTGAGAAAATATAACCGTAAGGGGTTTATAACGAGGAAAGAAGGGCGTGTATGGAAAAATATGCGAAGAGGTTTACCAAACAGGAAAAAAGCTGGATCCTGTATGACTGGGCCAATTCTGTGTACGCCACCAATATTATGGCGGCGATATTCCCCATTTATTTTGGAGCGGTATGCGAATCCGCCGGCGTGGACAATGTCCAGGTTTGGGGCTACGGCACCTCGGCGGCAACCCTGGTGGTAGCGGTAATGGGGCCGGTCCTAGGCGCTGTCGGGGACCATAAGGGTATGAAGAAAAAGCTGTTCACCGGCTTTTTGGCGGCAGGCGTTCTGTTCACCCTGATGATGGCTGTTTTCGACCAATGGCAGCTGCTGTTGGCAGGCTATGTGATTTCCTATATCGGATTCGCCGGTTCCTGCCTGTTCTACGACTCCTTCCTTACCGACGTCACCACCGAGGAGCGGATGGATCGGGTTTCCTCCTGGGGCTACGCTATGGGCTACATAGGCGGCAGCACCATCCCTTTTGTCATTTCCATTGCGGTTTTACTGATTATGGGAATGGATAATCCGGCGGCGGTTAAGTTCTCCGTGGTGATTACCTCTGTGTGGTGGCTCATTTTCAGTATCCCGATCCTAAAAATGTGAATCAGACCCACTATATTGAGGCTCCGGCCTCCAAACTGCTTTCCCACACCTTCCAGAGCTTAAAGAAAACCTTAAGGGAAATTTTTCGGAATAAGACGATTTTTATTTTTATCATCGCTTATTTTTTCTATATTGACGGTGTGGGCACGGTAATCCACATGGCAACCAGCTATGGCACCAATTGGGCCTGGATACCACCGGTATGATCATCGCTCTGCTGGTGACTCAGATTGTGGCCATGCCTTGCTCGATCCTGTTCGGCAGCTTCGGGAAATTCAGCTCTATCAGCTGATTCTCTTTGCCATCGCCATGTACCTGGTGATTTGTGTGCTGGGCTTTTACATGGGCTTTCATGTGGAGCAGGCGGAGCTTTCCAAGGCCGCCGACCCTCAGGCTATCAAAGCGCCCTAGCCTTTTCCCAGACCCTTTCTGGGTCATGGCGGTGCTGGTAGGTACGGTTCAGGGGGGTGTCCAGGCGATTTCCCGTTCTTATTTCGGCAAGCTGGTGCCGCCGGAAAAATCCAACGAGTTTTTCGGCTTTTTCGATATTTTGGAAAATTTGCCACAGTTATGGGCCCGGCGATTGTGGCTCTGATTTCCGGTTTGACCGGAAGAGACTCCATCGGCGTGCTCAGCGTTTCCGTGCTGTTCCTCATCGGAGGGGGGCTGCTGATAGGCTTCCGGTCTCATTTTACCGCTGAGGCGGCAGAACGTTCCAAGCAGGCGGCGAAAAATGACGCCGGATAAACATCAAGTTGAAAAGGTGAAGCGGCCGAGAAGCGCGGCGGCCTTGCTGGCTGTAAGCTTTTGCCCGCAAATGGGTTTTTATCCTGCTGGATAAATTTTTCCAGCCCGGCTGTATTCGAAAGCAGCCGGCAGTGTCATTGAGCTTGGAGGAAAATTTATGAAAAAGTGGTATGCCGAGGAATATGAGTTTCAGATTGAGGTGACAGGGTTCCTCCGTGGAAACAGCACAGAGCGCTTCTGCCGGAACGGCGAAGAAATTGGGGACCGGTATACCTGTACCTATGGCTGTCCTGTCAATGGGCAGGGAGAGGGAATTTGCTCTAAGACCATGACGATTTTGTTTCCGATTATGGAAGCAGTCAGAAGCGGCGGAGATCTGCAAAACATCGGCGGCAGCGGTCCGTACACGAAAGACATTGTCTGCCCGGATGGCTGTGTGATGTTCAGAATGACCGCCAAAAAGCTTGGAAACGAGAACTTCTATAAAGGGAAGTTTTTTGATTGACTCCATTGACCTGAAGCGTACGGCCTCTTAAAAACGATCAGAAAGCGCCGCTTGAAGGATCCTTCAAGCGGCGCTTTCTGCGTTTCATCCGCAATATTATTCGTGATAGGGATATCGTTCCCGGCATGAAGCAGGCGTGTGGAAAGCGGCAGACCGGTAAAAAGCTTTTTAAGCCTCGCCGCCGGGCGGGGCGGTGTACGCCTTATCCACGTTTACCACAATTTCGTAACGCGCATCCAAGGCTTTGACGGCCTGGCGCAAGGACTCCACCACCTGGTCGTCGGTCAGGCGGAATTGATGGGGCACCACAATGTCGAAAATCAGGTTGGTGTGGGTGGGGCCTTTTACCATCCGAAAGTCGTGAATCGTAACCCGGGAGTCCAGAAGCCGGACGATGGACGAAAGCTTTTGGTGAATTTCGTTGGTTTCCTTATCGTCGGTGATAATCGGGTCCATATGGATCACGACCTCGCAGTCAAACTTCTTTTTCAGGTCCCGTTCGGCATTGTCTATGGTGTCATGGATCTTTAGGATATCCACGTCGCAGGGAACCTCTGCGTGGAGGGAGACAACGCTGTGGCCGGGACCGTAGTTGTGAACGATCAAATCGTGCACGCCTATGATTTCCGGATAGGACAGCACCTCCTGCTGGATCTGCTTGACAAACTCCGGATCGGGAGCCTCGCCCAGCAGCAGGTCTAAGGTTCCTTTGGCGGTGGAAACGCCGGTATATAAAATGAAAAGCGCTACCAGCACGCCCAGATAACCGTCTAAATTCACTCTGGCCCAATAGCCGATGACAAAGCCCGCCAGTACAGCGGAGGTGGCCGCCACATCGGACAGACTGTCCATAGCGGTGGCTCTCAGCACGGCGGAGTCGATTTTATCTCCCATTTTCCGGTTGAAAAAGCACATCCACAGCTTTACCAATATGGAAATCCCCAGCACCGCCGGAGTTATCCAGGAAAAACTGATTTCCTCGGGATGGAAAATCTTATCCAGAGAGGTTTTCGCCAGCTCTACTCCCATGAGCACAATAATAAAGGATACGATCAGCCCGGCCACATACTCGATTCTGCCGTGGCCGAACGGATGCTTGTCGTCGGCAGGCTTGCCGGCCATCTTAAAGCCCAGAAGGCTGACGACGCAGGAGCCTCCGTCGGACAGGTTATTGATGCCGTCGGCAACAATAGAAACCGCGCCGGTCAGAAGCCCCGCGGCGATTTTGGCGGTGCAGAGCAGGGCGTTGCAGAGAATACCCACAACGCCGCTTACCACGCCGTATCTCTGCCGCACAGCAGGGCTTTTCACGTCAGACGCGTTGGGAATAAAGTGTTTTATGAGGAAATTAGTCAAGGGATGGTTCCTCCTGAAACAAGAGATTTTGTTTTTCAGTTTATCACGAATCGCTGGTTTTCGCAAGGCGGAATCCCCCTATCTGTGAAAATACCTTTCAGGGCGTGAAAATCATTGCGGGGCTGAGAGCGTATCAGGGTTCCCCAAAAAGGCGTAGATAAAATTCAACACAATCCACAAGAAAAATTCAAAATAAAAATTCTATGTTCTAACTTCCTTTGAAAAAAATATCTTCCTAAACAAATGGAAATAGTGTATAATAATACATTAGTATAAAGGCTAGTGATGAGATTCCGGAGAGCTGATCCTTGGCGCGGACAGGCCGTGCCCCGTGAGAGGTTTTACTTTTTTCGGGCGGAAGCTGCTGCGGACAGACACAGATGAACTGGAGGCAAGACTATGGAACAGACAGCGTACTTAATTCTGGAAAACGGTACTGTTTTTGAAGGAAAGAGTTTTGGCGCCGCTTTTGACGTTACTGGGGAACTTGTTTTCACCACGGCGATGACCGGCTATTTGGCTACTCTTACCGATCCCAGTTATTATGGACAGATCGTGGTGCAAACTTTTCCTTTAATCGGCAATTACGGCGTGATTCCAGCGGAATTTGAAAGCCAAACGCCTCGTTTGAAGGCTTATATTGTAAGAGATTGGTGTCAAGAACCCTCTAATTTTAGATGTGAAGGGAACCTTGACACTTTTTTAAAGGAAAAAAACATTCCCGGCCTTTACGGCATTGACACCCGGGCGCTGACCAGGATCGTGCGGGAATACGGCGTGATGAACGCCCGGATCACCATGGAAAAGCCGGACGCGGCCGCCCTGCTCCCTGAAATTAAGGCCTATAAGATCAAAGACGCGGTGAAAACCGTCACCTCCCAGGAGGTGGTAATCCATGAGGGCAAGGGAAACCACAGAGTGGTGCTGTGGGATTTCGGCGCCAAGGAAAATATCGAGAAATGCCTGCTGAATTACGGCTGCGAGGTGATCTGCGTTCCGTCTTTCGCCACCGCAGAGCAGATCCTTTCCTATGAGCCGGAGGGTGTGATGCTGTCTAACGGCCCGGGAGACCCGGCGGAAAACGTGGAGGTCATTGAGGAACTGAAAAAGCTGTGCGCTGCAAAGATCCCGATCATGGGAATCTGCCTGGGCCATCAGCTTCTGGCTTTGGCCAACGGGGCGAAAACCGAGAAAATGAAATACGGCCACCGGGGCGCCAATCAGCCCGCGGTGGAGCTGGCCACAGGCAAGGTGTTCATCACCAGCCAGAACCACGGCTACGCGGTGATCAACGACAGCTGCCCGCCGGCGCGGAAGTCAGCTTTATCAATGCCAACGACGGCACCTGCGAGGGTGTCAATTACCATAATATTCCGGCGTTCTCCGTCCAGTTCCACCCGGAAGCCTGCGGCGGCCCGCTGGATACGATGTTCCTGTTTGAGAAGTTTATGACACGGATGGAGGAGGAAAAAACATGCCGCTGAACAAAAAGCTGAAAAAGGTAATGGTAATCGGCTCCGGCCCGATCGTAATCGGCCAGGCCGCTGAATTCGACTATGCCGGAACCCAGGCATGCCGCGCCCTGCGGGAGGAAGGCTGGAGGTTGTGCTGGTGAATTCCAACCCCGCCACCATTATGACCGACAACGCATGGCGGATAAAATTTACATTGAGCCGCTGACCCTAGAAACCGTAAAAGGATCATCAAAAAAGAAAAGCCGGACAGCCTGCTTTCCACTCTGGGCGGCCAGACCGGCCTGACCCTTTCCATGCAGCTGGCCAAGGAAGGCTTTTTAGAGGAAAACGGCGTGACCCTGCTGGGCGCTAATCCGGAGACCATCGACAAGGCGGAGGACCGCCAGATGTTCAAGGATACTATGGAATCCATTGGCCAGCCCTGCATCCCCTCCAAGGTGGTGAATACGGTGGAGGCGCGGTGGACTTCGCCAATGAGATCGGCTACCCGCTGATTATCCGCCCGGCCTTTACTCTGGGCGGCTCCGGCGGCGGTATCGTGGAAAACGAGGAGGAGCTTCGGGAAATCACGGAGAACGGCCTGCGGCTTTCCCCGATCACCCAGGTGCTGGTGGAAAAATGCGTGTCCGGCTGGAAGGAAATCGAGTTTGAGGTGATCCGGGACAGCAAGGGCAACGTCATCACCGTCTGCTCCATGGAAAACTTTGATCCGGTGGGCGTTCACACTGGGGACTCTATCGTAATCGCTCCGGCGGTGACTCTGGCGGACCAGGAATACCAGATGCTCCGTTCCGCCGCCCTGGATATCATCAGCGTGCTGAAGGTAGAGGGAGGCTGCAATGTCCAGTTCGCCCTGAATCCGGACAGCTTTGAATACGCGGTCATCGAGGTAAACCCCCGTGTGTCCCGTTCCTCCGCCCTGGCCTCCAAGGCCACCGGCTATCCCATCGCCAAGGTGGCGACCAAGATCGCCATCGGCTTTACTCTGGACGAAATTAAAAACGCCGTTACCGGCACCACCTACGCCTGCTTTGAGCCGGCCATCGACTATGTGGTGGTCAAGCTGCCCAAGTGGCCCTTTGATAAATTTGTTTACGCCAAAAGAAATCTGGGCACTCAGATGAAGGCTACCGGCGAGGTGATGGCCATCGGACAGACCTTTGAGGAAGCCATCATGAAGGCGGTCCGGGGCGCGGAGATCTCCCTGGACACCCTCAACAGCCCCAAGCTGAAGGAGCTTTCTGACGCGGAAATCAAAGCAAAGGTCAGCGTGTGCGACGACGAGCGCCTGTTCGTAATCTATGAGGCCTTGCAGCGGGGCGTTTCCGTAGACTATATCCACGACGTAACCAAGATCGACGAGTGGTTCCTCTACAAGCTGGTAAAGCTGGTTCAGATGGAACAGGAGCTGGCCAAGGGAGAGCTGACCGACGAGCTGTACCTGAAAGCCAAACGCATGGGCTATCTGGATAAGGTCATCAAGAGAATTTCCGGGTGCGAGATCGCCCACCCCCGGTTCCCGGTTTATAAAATGGTGGATACCTGCGCCGCCGAATTCGCGGCGGAGACTCCTTATTTCTACGCTTCCTACGACGAGGAAAACGAGGCTCTGGAATTTTTGGAGCACGACGATCCCAACCGGAAAACCGTCATCGTGTTCGGCTCCGGCCCTATCCGCATCGGACAGGGCATCGAGTTCGACTACGCATCCGTCCACTGCGTCTGGGCGCTGAAAAAGGCGGGCTATGAGGTGGTTATCGTCAATAATAACCCGGAAACGGTTTCCACAGATTTCGACACCTCCGACCGGCTGTATTTCGAGCTCTCACCCCCGAGGACGTCATGGGCGTGATCCATACGGAGAAGCCCTACGGCGTGGTTGTGGCCTTCGGCGGACAGACCGCCATCAAGCTGGCCAAGTTCCTGGACGACCAGGGGATCAACGTGCTGGGCACCTCTTTTGACAGCATCGATATGGCGGAGGACCGGGAGCGGTTCGATGAGCTGCTGGAAAAGCACCACGTGAAGCGCGCCGAGGGCTTTACGGTGATGACCACCGAGGAAGCCTGGAGGTCGCCAACCGGATCGGGTATCCGGTGCTGATGCGGCCGTCCTACGTGCTGGGCGGCCAGAACATGATCATCGCCTTTAATGACGCGGATATCAAGGAATATATGGCGATCATTTTGGCGCAGGAGATCGAGAACCCCATTTTGATCGATAAATACCTGATGGGCACCGAGCTGGAGGTCGACGCCATCTGCGACGGCGAGGACATCCTGATTCCGGGCATTATGGAGCACATCGAGCGCACCGGCGTCCATTCCGGCGACTCCATCGCCGTGTACCCGGCCTGGAACATCAACGACGTGATGACGGATAAGATCATCGAGAGCTCCCGGAATCTGGCCATTTCCCTGAATACTAAGGGACTGGTGAATATCCAGTATCTGATCTATCACAACGAGCTGTATGTGATCGAGGTGAACCCCCGTTCCTCCGCACCATTCCGTATATCAGCAAGGTCACCGGCGTGCCGATGGTGGACCTGGCTACCCGGGCGATGCTGGGCGAAAAGCTGAAGGATATGGGATACGGCACCGGCCTTTATAAGAAATCCCCCTATGTGGCCATCAAGGTGCCGGTGTTCTCCTTTGAGAAGCTGATCAACGTGGATACCATCTGGGACCGGAGATGAAGTCTACCGGCGAGGTGCTGGGGATTGCCGGCACGCTGGAGGAGGCCCTCTATAAGGGCCTGATCGCCGCGGGCTATAAAATGAAGAAGGATGGCGGCGTGTTTATCACTGTCCGGGATTCCGATAAAAACGAGATCGCGGAAACCGCCAAGAAATACGCGGATCTGGCTTTACCCTTTACGCCACCAAGGGTACCGCCAAGGTGCTTGCCGAGGCGGGCATCCAGGCGGTCCCGGTGAATAAGATCCATGAGGACGACCACAACAATACCATCGAGCTGATCGAAAGCGGAAAGATTCAATATGTGATCTCCACCTCCTCCAAGGGCAGAATTCCCACCCGTGACAGCGTAAAGATCCGCCGGAAAGCGGTGGAGCGCAGCATTCCCTGCCTGACCTCCGTCGATACCGCCAAGCTATGGCGAACTCCCTGAGAAGCCGGTATTCCCCTACAGCACCGAGCTGGTGGACATCAACGACATGAGAACGGAGAAATCAAGGCTAACTTCACCAAAATGCACGGATGCGGCAACGACTATATCTATTTTGACTGCTTCCAGCATGATATCAATAACCCCGAGGCTCTCTCCGTCCGGCTGTCCGACCGGCATTACGGCATCGGCGGCGACGGCGTGATCCTGGTGTGCCCCTCTGATGTGGCCGACGGCAAAATGCGTATGTTCAACCTGGACGGCAGCGAGGGCAAAATGTGCGGCAACGGCATCCGCTGCGTGGGCAAGTTCTTGTATGACCACGGCCTGGTGGACCCGGCCAAGGAAAAGATCACGGTGGAAACCTTAAGCGGGATTAAGACCCTGTGGCCTATCTATAACGACAGAAAGGTCTGCGCTATGAAGGTGGATATGGGCAAGGCGGAGCTGACCCCGGCGCTGATCCCGGTGGACGCCTCCAAGCTGCCGGACCCGAAGGCGGACCGGATCGTCAATGCGCCTATACCGTGGACGGCGTGGAATACCATGTGACCTGTGTTCCATGGGAAACCCTCACTGCGTGGTGTTTAAAAACGACGTGGAAACCATGGATATTGAGAAAATCGGCCCGGCCTTTGAAACCAGCGAGCTGTTCCCGGAGCGGGTGAATACCGAGTTTATCCGGGTGCTGGATGACCACACTCTGAAAATGAGAGTATGGGAGAGAGGCAGCGGGGAAACCTGGGCCTGCGGCACCGGCGCCTGCGCCGCGGCGGTAGCGGCGGTGGAAAACGGTTACTGCAAAAAGGATACTGATATCACCGTGAAGTTGATCGGCGGCGATCTGGTGATCCGCTATACCGACGATACGGTCTACATGACCGGCAACGCCGTGACGGTTTACGAGGGCGTTGTGGGGATCTAATCCGGAGGCTATTCCGAAAGGAGCGAATATCTTATGAATATCAACCATAATTTTCAGAATGTAGCTGACAGCTACCTGTTTTCCACCATCGCCAAAAAAGGTGGCGGAATACCAGCAGGAAAACCCCAAGGCGGATATTATCCGCCTTGGAATCGGCGATGTGACCATGCCCTTGGTTCCCGCCGTCATCGAGGCCCTTCACGGCGCGGTCGATGAGATGGGAAAAAGGAAACCTTTCACGGCTACGGTCCGGAGCAGGGCTACGGCTTTTTGAAGGAGGCTCTGAAGGGCTATTACGCTCAGAGGGGGATCGAGCTGGACGGGGATGAGATTTTTGTTTCCGACGGCGCCAAAAGCGATGTAGGCAATATTTTAAACCTGTTCAGCCAGGATAATACCGTTCTGGTGCCGGATCCGGTTTACCCGGTGTATGTGGACACCAACATTATGGACGGAAGAAAGATCCTTTATATGAACGCCAACGCGGACAACGGCTTTCTGCCTCTGCCCGACCCGGCGGTCAAAGCGGATCTTATCTATCTTTGCTCTCCCAATAACCCTACCGGCGCGGTTTACAGCCACGCCCAGCTGAAGCAATGGGTGGATTACGCCAATGAAAACCACGCGGTGATCCTGTTTGACGCCGCTTACGAGCGTTTGTGGGCGACAAGAGCCTGCCCAGAAGCATCTTTGAGATCGACGGTGCCCGGACCTGCGCCATTGAGTTTTGTTCCCTGTCAAAGACCGCCGGGTTCACAGGAACCCGCTGCGGCTACACTGTGGTTCCTTTTGATCTGGAGTCCGACGGCGTAAAGCTGAACAAAATGTGGCTGCGGCGCCAGACTACTAAGTTTAACGGCGTACCCTATATTGTCCAGAAGGGCGCCGCGGCGGTGTTCTCCGATGAGGGGCAGAAGCAGATCCATCAGGTGATCGGCTATTATAAGCAGAATGCCAAGGTGATTGCCGACGCTTTGAAGGAGCTGGGCGTTTGGTTTACCGGCGGCGAGCATTCTCCCTATATCTGGCTTCAGTGTCCCAACGGTATGGCTCCTGGGATTTCTTCGATCTGCTGCTGAAGGAGGGCAACGTAGTGGGAACCCCCGGCGCGGGCTTTGGCAAAACGGGGAGGGCTTCTTCCGCCTGACCGCCTTTAACGACCTGGAAAACACTAGGAAAGCGGTGGAACGGATCAAAAAGGTTTTGTCCAGCCTTTAAGCTATATAAAAACCGGCAGCGGCATTCGGAGATTTTCCAGCGGCCTTGTTTGTGTACCCGGCCAGAAGCCCGGGCAGAAAAACAGCCCGCCCTGCCGGCAGAGGCTGCTCCGCAAAAAAAAGAATCGCGTCTGCGCAGAAGGAAGCGGACTGCCGATGGCAGGAGGATAATCAATAGAGTGCAGCTGTTAGAACCGCGGCCTCCCGTTTACAAGCAGTAGGCCGATGGACCCATGCGGGGAACCAATTCCGCGCTTTAGAAGCGCTTATTGGCAGCAAGCCTGATAAGATCAATATGCGCGGCAGTTTTGCCGGCGCATGACTTTTAAATTTCAGCTTGGGCTCCTCGAGCGGCTGCTGAAGATCATAATAAACTGCTCGGCTGCGGCACCGGCGTACGGAAGCGGCGCGTGAATGGCTGAAGCGCTGGCGGGCAGTCTGAAAAAGCAATCAGAAGCCGACTCCCCGTGGAATTTAATTTCCACGGGGGAGTTTTTATCCTAAGGGGAAAATCCTTCGCGTTTGGCTCCTGCAACGCTAAAACGAAGCCTGGCGCTGATCAGCGCCAGGCTTTGAGGGCTTTGTCAGAGGGCATAAAGAGGATTAGCGATAGTCTATAAGGAAGCGAATATGAAATCGGCGGCGGGAGAAAGGGGAAAATATTAAGATGAAACGGCATCAGCGGCCGGCTGGCTTCTGTCCGCCCAATCTTTCTACCGTAACCAAGAGAGCCGGGCACATAAAACCCGGCCGATGATACAAAAAGGAACCCGATGAGATTGTGGAATTGCATAAAAATAAACTAGAGCCAAAGAAATCTAAAGAAACAAAGCAGGAAGCGCTTTACGCCGCGAATAAGAACTGAACCATCAGCATGTAAACCACCGTGCCGCAGCCGATGCTCAACAGCATATTGCTCTTCCAATAGTGGAGAACCGCTACCAGGATAATGGCGATCAGCTCCGGCAGCCCGAAGGGAAAAGCGGTTACCGACACGCCCTTCAGGCAGTAAATCACTAAAAGGCCGATCACGGCGAAGGGCAGCACTCTGCCTAAGTATTGAATGAATTTCGGGGTAGGCTTTCCGGCGGGGAACAGCAAAAAGGGCAGAAACCGGGTGACCAGGGTGCCCAGAACCACTGCGGCGACGGTGGCGATTCCCTGCCAAAGGGGCATGGTCATAGAACCGCCTCCTTATTTAAAGGCTTTTTCAGAAGGGACAGCACTGTTAAAATCAAAGCCATCGACGGAAGAATAAATTGATCCGGGCCGAAGACGATGAGGCAGACGGCTGGAACAGCCAGGCCCACCAGAGCAGGCAGATGATTCTTTTGTGATTTCCACTGATCGATAAAAATAGCCGCAAATAGGGCGGTCATCACGAAATCGATTCCTTGAGTGTTGAAAGGGATAAAGGAGCCTAAAATGCCTCCCAGGGTCGCGCCGGCAACCCAATAGCATTGGTTCAGGAGGGTGACAAAAACCATGAACCAGCCCTTGTCCACACCTTTAGGCGGCTTTGTGGAACAGAGAATGGAGAAAGATTCGTCGCACATTCCGAAGATTAGGTACCATTTTTTCCTGCCTGTGCCCTTGAAGCGCTCCAGCATGGAGATCCCATAGAACAAATGCCTGGCGTTGACCATCAGGGCCAGTAAGAAGGCGTAAACCGGATTAAAGGCTCCACAGAGCAGGGACACGGTTACAAACTCCATAGAGCCGGCAAAAATGGTGGCGCTCATGAGAAGCGGCCACCAAAAGGAAAAGCCCTTGCTGTTCATATAAAATCCGTAGGCCAGCCCTAAAAACAGAAAGCCCATCAAAATCGGAATGGTATGGGGAAAGGCGGCCTTCAGCGCCTTGATTTTTGGATTCATTGGTTTTTTTAATCTCCTTAGCCTGTGATTTGCGTTAAGCGGCTTTGCTCCGGCAGGCTTTACTCCTGCTGATTGGATTCCTGTCTGCTTTTCTCTTCCTCCTCAGGCTGCGGCGCTAAATAAACAGACAGCTTTTTTACCCGCTGGTCATCCATTTCCTGAATCGTGAGGGTCATATTTTTAAACCGGAAGGCCTCTCCTGCCTGAGGAATATGCCCTAACGCCTCCAAGGCCCAGCCGCCGCAGGACGTATGGTTGCTCTCCAGATTACTAAAAGGTAAATCCAGATGGTCAAACAGCTCCCGAATCGTCAGGTCGCCGCTGATTAGAAAATGCTGAGAATCAATCCGGACGAAATCCCGGATGATCTCCTCGTCCTCATCCAGATGTCCCCTACCAATTCCTCCAGCAGATCCTCCATGGTTACCATGCCTACCGTTCCGCCGTAGTCGTCGGTGACGATGGCTACGTGGGTTTTATTTCTCTTAAAGTCCGCCAGCAGTGAGGAAAGCTTTTCGTTTTATAAACGAAAAAGGCCGGCTGCACCATAGACGCCAAATCAATGGCGTCTCCGCGGACTAAGGCCTCCAGCAGATCCTTGGTGTGCAAAATACCGATGATCCGATCCGAGGTGCCGCGGCAAACGGGAATCCGGGAGAAGCGTTCCGTGAGCACCAGGCCGATGTTTGTCTGGAGGTCATCCTCGATATCCAGGGTGGTCATATCTACCCGGGGCGTGAGAACCTCCTGAACAGTTTTTTTCATCAAACTCCAAAGCGTGCTGTACCAGCTCGCTTTCCTGTTTTTCCAGAACGCCCTCGTCCTCGATGCTTTCTACAATAAATTTCAGCTCCTGCTCGGTGACGGTGGGAGTCTCCTCCTCCTTGATGGGAGAAATGTGCTTAGCCACCTTTTTCAGCTGAATAAACAGAAATACTACCGGCCAGAAAAGGGTCATTAGAATCCGCAAGGGCCGGGAAAAGGCCAAGGCGAATTTTTCACTGCTTTCCTTGGCGAAGCTCTTGGGAAGCACCTCCCCGAAAATCAGGATTAAAATGGTCATAACGGCGGTGGAAATCGCCGCGCCGGAAGGCCCGAACAGCTTGACGAACAGTAGCGTAGCGATCGAGGACGCTCCGATATTGACAATGTTGTTGCCGATGAGTATGGTGGTCAGAGTGCGGTCGTAGTTTTCTGCGATAAATAAGGCGGTTTTTGCTTTTTTGCTGCCGGCATCCACATAGTTTTGCAGGCGGATTTTGTTTACTGTAGTATAAGCGGTTTCAGAGGCGGAGAAAAAAGCGGAAAGGGCGATTAAAATAACCAGAAGAATATAGGAAAACCAATCGTCCAAAAAGATCAACTCCATTAAAAATAGATTTTATAGATTCCGGGAGGTAATATTATGACCGGCCAGGCAATTGTACTGCGGATCCCACAGCCGCGCAAAAAGGATATCTGATAGGATTTGACCGGATTTTGATACGGCCAAGATGATGCTTTGGACCGTCAGCGGGGCGGCTGGAACAAGCTGTAAGATCAGGAAATACTATTTTGAGAAAGCTAATCCCGCAAAAACGCCGCAACCTTTCGGAATAAAAGCTGCCGTTCCGCTCCCAAGGTGCAGACATGAGGGCTGTTGGGAAGCACCAGAAGCTTTTTTTCTACGCTGCTGCTTTGCAGAATAATCCATTTCGGCGCGTCCGGATGAACCGATTGATCCTGCCCGGCCTTGACTACCAGCAAGGGCAGGTGATTTTTTCAGATCCCGCTTCGCCAGCAAGGCAGATGGTTCAAATCCTCGATGTTTTTCACCGGAGTGTCGTGGTAGCAGACATCGTAATCAAACAGATAGTCCTGGTAATTTTTATCCCTGCCCGGCAAGATAGGAACCAGTGACCAAAAATATTTTGCCAGACGGCTGCCGTGCTGCAAGATCTTCAGCGCCGGCGCGATGGGCACCGCCTTATGGACCGGCCGGTGCTCGGCCAAAAGGCAGGTGAGGGCGCCGCCCATAGAAAGGCCCACAACGCTGACCTTTTTACAGATCCTCGCCATTTCGTCGTAAGCGTTAAAAGCGGCGTCATACCAATCCTTCCAATTGGTCCGCTGCATATCCTCAATGGTGGTTCCGTGGCCGGGAAGGAGAATTCCCCTTACATAGTGGCCGTCCTGGGCGACAGCCTGCCCCAGAGGCAGCACAGTGCCTGGCGTAGCGGTAAAGCCGTGAATCACCAAAACGCCGTGGCTGCGGCTGCCCTCAAAGGTGAAGGGCTGCGCGTAAGGGTTCTTTGATAAATCCTGATACAGGGTGATCCCCTCCTTTTTGTCCGCCGGGCTGCGCCCCAGAGGAGCTGCATTAAACAATTATAGCCTATTATAGCACAAAAGCTGTTTGTTGTCTAAAGCATTGATGAAATTTCAGGTTAAGCCGGCATGATTTTGGGAATACTATTTTATATTTTTGCGGGGTGTGGTATAATAACATGATGAAAACACGTAAAAAATAGGAAAAACTGTAATCTTCAATAGAGCAGGAGGTTTTCCATGACAAAAAACATTACACGGATTCCGATTTGCGACGGCGTTACCTTTCACAGCATTGGGGAGAAGCGGTTTAAAACCGGCAGGCTGACAGCGGCGATGCTGCTGCCGCTGTCGGCTGAGACAGCTTCCGCCTAACGCGGTTTTGCCTTATCTGCTTCGGCGTTCCTGCCGGAGGTACCTACCTTCCGGGCGCTGAATGAAAGCTGGAGCCTCTCTCCTAC
>ENA-OQIR01000312-OQIR01000312.1-human-gut-metagenome-genome-assembly--contig:-NODE-312-length-22461-cov-4.212501_pt1 | contig 22461 bp, 25 predicted proteins | sample MGYA00242580_ERZ504745 | MGnify/ENA primary metagenome ERZ504745 (study PRJEB26092, sample SAMD00036214) | human gut metagenome | host: Homo sapiens | study: EMG produced TPA metagenomics assembly of...
CTCCTCGGTCAGCGTTCCAGCAGGAGTGCCGGCGACCAGCGGCTCCGGCAGCAGGTCGGCGAGTTTCCACGGCTGGGCTGCGACTTCCGGAATCGCGTTGAACTTCTCGATGAATTCGGTTTCGTAGGTGTGCGTGGTCGGGTCGATCGGGAACATACCGGATGCGTCGCCAACGCCGAGCACCTTCTTGCCGGTGAGCTTCCAGTGTACGTAACCGGCGAGGGTGGTGAAGAAATCGACCTTGCCAATGTGCTCTTCGTCGTTGAGCACGGCCTGGTACAGGTGTGCGATGGACCAGCGTTCCGGAATGTTGTACTGGAACAGTTCGGAAAGCTTCTCGTGCGCTTCGGAAGTGTTGGTGTTCTGCCAAGTGCGGAACGGCACCAGCAGTTCGCCGTTCTTATCGAAGGCGAGATAGCCGTGCATCATGGCGGAGAAGCCGATGCGTCCCACGCGGGTAAGCTTTTCGCCGTAGGCGTTTTCGACATCTTTGGCGAGCGCCGCGTATGCGGTCTGCAGCCCGGTCCAGATTTCTTCCTGCGAATAGCTCCACAGGCCGTCTTCCAAGTGGCTGGCCCAGCCGTAGTCGCCGGCTGCGATGGTGGTGTACGTGTCGTCGATGAGCACGGCCTTGATTCGGGTGGAGCCGAATTCGATGCCCAGACTCGTCTTGCCAGCGCGGATTTTCTCGGCGGTCAGCGCGATGCGATCGTCAAGTCCCTGCTCTTGCGCCATAGTTTCAAACTCCTTGCATCCGAGCGCCTCACAACCACATTGTCGACGGAATGTTAGCGCTCACTGTTAACGCTCACTATTCTAAACAGAAAGTGGCGACTATACAAGTTCGACGTGTCACGCAATCGTCAACGTGCTACCAGCAGATCGTCAGCCGATTTTCTTGATATACCGGCATTGCGAAATCCGGCAATCGCAGCACATGCGGCAAAAAGAGATACGAGAATCGCAGGAAATATTCAGCGACGGCTGGCGGTGCCCAAAGATGTACGCCCGATCACCTTTGCGGAAATCAGACCAACGCCATGCTGCGACGAGGCGAACGAATTCTCATCGCCCTCCCCCAGCAAAAACAGCGTCTCACGCATAGCGGCAATGCCGAGCTGTTCAAAATCCGGACGAACCGTAGTCAGCGGCGGGTACATGTTGTCCATGGCGGGCATGTCGTCGAAGCCGACCAAGCTCACATCCTGCGGAATACGCATGCCATGCTCGTGCAGCGCGCGAGCCACGCCAACAGCCTGGCTGTCGTTCGCACACACCATGCATGTCGCAGATTTCCGCCGGTTCGACCGATATTTTCAAGAATATGGTTCATCTTGCCGTACGCTTCGGTCGATTCCCAGGTTTCGCATTGCACGGTGACGGAACTCACCGTATTGGCCGCGCACAGCTTATTCCACGCCATCAAACGCGTGGCGGCGTCACGCCATTCCTTCGGACCTGCGAAATAAAGCACGGAACGATGCCCATACTCAACCACCAAATGCATCACGTCGGCCATGGCAGCCCACTGGTCCACGCCCACAACGGACACGCGGCGACGGTCAGCGGGCTTCATCAGGCGCAAACCGTCTTGCACACTGACATTGCCATGCGTGGAGGTAACGATCACGCGCGGTGCGTAATCTGCGCACGGCAGGCGGCAGAGAACATAACATCCGTCGGTGTGAGGAAAATAAACGCGTCCACGTTCATCTCATCGAACGTCGAGCACAATTCGTCGAATTCCGTCTGCGAGCAGAGCGCTTCGTGCACCATGCTCACCGACATGAACAGGCCATGCTGCCTCGCCATCGCCTCAATCGAGGAAATCGCGGAGATCGGACCATAAAAGCGTTGCCCGCCCGCAACCAAGCCGATGGTGCGGGAGCGATGCGAAGCGAGGGCACGCGCGGAATTGCTGGGGCGGTATCCAAGCGCGTCGATGGCTTTCTGCACTTTTTCGCGGGTGGCATCAGACACGTCGGGGGAATGATTGATCACGCGCGACACCGTTTGATGCTGACGCCAGCCATTTTCGCCACTTCGAACATCGAGGGGCGTTTGTTCGCCGCATTGCGCTTGCCTGCCATGCTCCGTCGCCTTCCGCACACTACCGTTGTTACTTTCGACTATTCTACACGCAACCCCGGTTAGCGCTAACAGCGGCTATTTTGCAGCCATTTGCGCGAGTCGCGCGGCGAAATTCGGCCAGTCGGTACGCATGGCGGTCAACAGTTTACGATTGGGGACTTCCTCAATCGGCACCCATTCGATTTCCATGCTTCGTCGTCGTTGGCCCTCGGCTCTACGCGGTGCCCGGCCTTTCGAAAGCGAACACGGTGGTGTAGGCCCACGGGCCGTGATCCTCGCAATACGAGCCGACCACGTCGATATCTTCCGGCGTGATGTTGGCTTCCTCGTACGATTCGCGCAGCGCACCCTCGATCGGGCTTTCACCGTCGGCAGTGGCACCTCCTGGAATGCCCCATGTGCCACCTTCCGCGCTCCACACCGCGCGATGCTGCATGACAACATGCGTCACTTCGCCGGTCTGTTCGTTTCGGCGGGCCAGCAGCACGCCGGACGCGCCATTGGTGCCCCAATGCTTGCGGCCGCAATCGCAATCAATCCAACCATCACCCGGCTGATGCACGTTTTCCTTGGGAGGAAGCGGTTTTGCGGCACCGGTTCGCGAATCGTGTTCAACGTTCGGTTCTTGATCGGCTCGCGTCACATTCCACAGATCGGTCCATTCCACGCCAAGCTCGGCGGCCAAACGGCGCGCCAGCGGAAGACTCAAGCCGATAATGCCGTGCGGATCGCCTTCGATGGAGTCGATGAACGCTCCACCGAAGCCCTCAAGCGTGAAGGAACCAGCCACTTCCAGCGGTTCTCCGGTGGCGATGTACCGTTCGATATCGGTGTCGGAATATTCGCAGAAATGCAGCGTGGCCCTGCTCGCGCCTCGCGCGATATGCCCGGTGGCGAAGTCGATCAGGCAATGGCCCGTCCACAATTCACCGGTGGCACCACGCATGGCACGCAGTCGTTTCCGAGCCACCTCAGCGCTATGCGGCTTGCCGTAACATTCGCCGTCAAGCAGGAACATGGAATCGCAGCCAAGAATCAGCGGACCGACTTTCGCACGGGTCAGGCTCGGCTTGCCATCAACGAAATCAGCAATCGATTCGGTGATCGTAGGAATGGTGATTCCAGAAAAATCGCGGGTATTTACGTCGGAGGCGGACTGCACTTCGTCCGCACGCAATGTAATACGAGGATGTTCTAAAGATGCAGAATCTCCAGTATTTTCAGCATTATTTGAATATTCGGAAGATTCAGCAACGGCTTTCAGCGGAAATCCGACCACACGATCGCCGTGCGCAGCCGCGGCGGTGGAAGCAACGTTACGATACGCCTGATGCACGGCTTCGGCTTTGGCCGTAGCGAGAATCATCACCCGCTGTTCCACGCTCAGATCGCTTACGGCAACGCCCATGGCAGCCGCTTCGCGCTCAAGCGCTGCCGGCTCGTCCACGTTCGATACGCGAATCGTGGGGCAAATGCCCGCCGAGAAGAGCACATCACGGCGAGGCTTGGATTTGGAAGCGAGAATCAGCGGAATGGAGTTGTTCATGCGCGTTCCACCTGCACACCCTTGGTGTCGACGCCCAAATGCAGCACACGCCAATGACCGGAAGCGAGCTCTTCGGAAGCAAGCTGTTCCAGCTGTTCGTGAGCGTCGCCATGATGCAGCACGAGCACGCATGGGCCGGCGCCGGAAACCATGGACGCGAAACCGCGGGAACGCAGCTTTTGGATCAGCGCCCACGACGACTCCATCAAAGGAGCGCGATACGGCTGATGCAGACGATCCTGCGTGGCGGCGAACAGCAACGCGTTGACGTCCTGACGCTGACCAGTCGCCAGCATCGCAGGATTCATGGCGGCCGGCAGCAGGCTCACGCGAGACACATTGTGCACGGCATCCTTGAACGCCAGCTGACCCGGCAGCGCCTGACGCGCCTTTTCGGTGGACAGTTCATAATCCGGCACGAACACGGCTGAGGTCAGATCGTCGGCAACACGATAGTTGATGGTATGGAAGCCTTGTGCAACGGCTCGCCACCTGGAATCGGCACGGAACCGACGCCTTCGGGGGTTTCCATGTCCCAAGACATGGTGAGCCCGCCGTACACGGCCGGAGCCACGTTGTCCGGATGGCCTTCGATGGCCGCAGCAAGCTCAAACACGGCATCACGGTTGAGTTCGTCGTCCTGCGCGAAGGCGGCCGCGGCTGCGATGCCCGCCACAATGGCCTCTGCGGAAGAGCCCATGCCTCGTGCCTGAGGAATGTTGTTGTGAGCCTGAAGAATGAAGCCCACACGGCCCAGACCAAAGGTCTGGCATGCGCGGCGGAAACGTGGAAACCACCAAGTGGGTTTCGTCACGCGGGAGAGTATCGGCGCCTTCGCCTTCGATCATCACCTGAGCCGCAGTGTTCACCGGATCGGCGCTCAGTGTGAATTCAAGTTCGTCGTGGTAGTCCAGAGCAAGTCCGACCGTATCGAAGCCAGAACCAAGGTTGGCGCTGGTGGCCGGAACACGTACGCGTACTTTACGAGTAACTGGAGTCATCTCTCGTCGTCCTTCGTCACATATTCTTTACAAATGTAGCACCGTATACCCGAAAGGGTACAAGAGTCAAATTCAAGCCCATAATCGGCAGGCAATTCAGCAAACAATCGGCAAGCAATTGCCCAACACAGCAGCCGGAATATGAACAAAGAGACGGCTGCCCAATCGCAACGATTTGAGCAGCCGTCTCATGACTGTTAGTTAAGCACGCGGAGGATGGAAGGCTCTCCGACCACGCAGTCGAGTGCGCACACGTCTTTCACGGTTTCACGCAGGGTAAGCTCGTCGGTCATGTGCGTGACCAAGCGCAGCTGCTGCAGTTCGCCATCATAACCCGGATCCTTCAGCGTAGGCTTGAGGTCCTGGTTCACACCATTGATGGACACGCCATGCTCGGCGAACTTGGCCGCAATGGCTGCCAGCACGCCCGGATTGTCGTGAATCACGAAACGCACGGCGAACTCGGCCTTGGAAGCCTCGATCGGAGCCTTCTTCAAATCCTTATACAGCGGAATGGCCGGGCCGGTGCAGCCCTGTGCGATGTGACGAGCCTCGGTCACCACATCGCCGACCACCGCGGAAGCGGTCGGAGCGCCGCCAGCGCCACGGCCGTAGAACATGAGATCGTCGGCCGCTTCGGCCTTCACAAACACCGCGTTGAAAGAGCCGTGCACAGAAGCCAGCGGATGATCGTTGGAAATCAGCGCCGGATACACGCGGGCAGACACGCCGGCCTCGCCGTTCTCCACCACGGCCAGCAGCTTGATGACCTTGTTTTCGGAGGTTGCGGCGGCAATATCGTCGGCGGTGATCTTGGTGATGCCCTCAACAGACACATCGTCGATGGTCACGTTGGTGTGGAAGCCAAGCGTGGCCATGATGGCCGCCTTGTTGGCCGCATCGTAGCCCTCGATGTCTCCGGTCGGATCAGCTTCGGCATAACCCTTGGCCTGAGCGTCCTTCAACACGTCGTCAAAGTCGAGGCCCTTGGTGGTCATTTCGTCAAGAATGTAATTCGTAGTGCCGTTGACGATGCCGAGCATACTCGTCACCTTGTCTCCGACGAGGGATTCGCGCAGTGGCTTGAGGAACGGAATCGCACCGCCCACGGAGGCTTCGAAGTAAATGTCAACGCCCTTGGCTTCGGCGGCCGCATAGATTTCCGGACCATACTTGGCCAGCAACGCCTTGTTGGCGGTGACCACGGAAGCGCCGGATTCGATGGCCGCAAGCACGAACTTGCGGGCCACGCCGGTTCCACCGATCAGCTCGACCACAATGTCGGCATTGGTGGCCACGCTCATGGTGTCGGTGGTCACCACGGACTTGTCGATCCACGGGAACGGGTCGGTTTCCGACGGATCAAGCAGGCGACGCCGGTCAATTCGATCGGTCGACCGATGCGTGCGGCAAGCTCTTCCTTCTGCTCCACCAGCAGGCGTGCGGTCTGAGAGCCGACCGTGCCCGCGCCCAACAATCCAACGCGAATCGGCGCAACATCTTCCTGTGCCAAGGCATCCTCCCTTGAATGTGAAGTATTGGTGTAACCCTGCCTATTGTACGGTCCCGATATGACGTAAGACCGCGAAATCATACGAAAATGGACGGTTTCTGAGCTTTGCCCCGAAAACCGTCCATGCTGCATCCATGCTGCGTCCATGTTGCGTCCGCAATTTGAGACGAATCGCCATGAACAATACGAAACACGAGCGAAACGCCACGAATCGCTATTCGCTCACATCCCAATCCAGCAGATCGTCGACCGTCTGACGGCGGATCATCACATGCGCATCTTGCTCGGATACGGCAACAACCGCAGGAATCAGCGCCTGATTGTAGTTGCTGGCCATCGTGCGACCGTATGCGCCCGTAACAGGCACCGCAAGCACGTCACCGCGCTGAATGTCGGCAGGAAGACGCACCTCGTTGACGAGGATATCGCCCGATTCGCAATGCATGCCGACCACACGGCACAACTTGGTTTCGCTGGAACCCTCACGATTGGCGATTTTCGCAGTGTAATCCGATCCGTACAATGCCGGGCGAATATTGTCGCTCATACCGCCGTCAACAGACACGTACACGCGTTCCGTAACCGGATTTCCGGCCTTGTCTTTCGCGTTTCCGGCAAGCTGAACCGGCTTGACCGTGCCCACGCGATACAAGGTGACGCCGGTCGGAGCGACCGTCCAACGGCCAGGCTCGAACGAAATGACCGGAGCGGGCATGCCAAGCGCGCGATTCACGGCGGTGACCGCATCGGCAAGGCGGGCAAGTTCCGTATCGAGATCCATGGAATCCTCGCCATCGGTGTAGGCCACGGAATAGCCGCCGCCCAAGTCAACCTCCGGCAGTGTGTATGCGTCGGTGGCGTAGAAGGTCTTGCGCAGCAGCATCATGCGCTTCGCGGCCTGAATGAAGGCGTCCGCATCGTGAATGTTCGAACCGATATGCGAATGCACGCCGACCAGTTCGAGCACGTCCTGATGGCGGTAGATCTCCTTCAATACGGCGAGCGCGGGACCATCAGCCACCATGGTCATGGCTTCGGCGAGTTTGCGGTCGCCTTCGGAAACCTTCTCGTGGCTCATGTCGTACGGGTATTTGATGTCGTACTGCAGCTGGCGTTCTGCGCTTTCGCCTAGGCGTGCGTTCGAGCCTGCGGGGGTCACGTCGGTCAGATCGTCAAGCACGTTCAGCTTGCTCGCATCGGCACCGGCCGGCAGCAAGGCGACGCCGAACTTCTGGTCTTCGTGCGCGGTAGACACGAACTCGTGACCGCCCGCATGAATGCCGGACGTAACACGCAACATCACGCGAGCGCGCTTGCCGAGACGCTTGGCGATTTCGGCGATACGGGCCGGCTCGTTCGGCTCGTCCACCACGATTTTGGCGAAGCCTTCGGTAATGGCGAGTTCGATTTCCGCATCGGACTTGTTGTTGCCGTGCAGCACGAGTCGTCTTCCGGGAACGCCTGCGGCAAGCGCGATACGCATCTCGCCCATGGTGCAGGTGTCAATCAGCATGCCGGATTCGGTGACGATGCGGCAGATCTCCTTGGAAAGCAGTGCTTTCCCGGCGAAACTGACGTGGGTTACGGTGTTGTTGAACGCATTTGCCGCGGACTTGACGAATTTAGTGGCACGGGCTCGCACGTCATCAGTGTCGATAACGTAGAGCGGCGAACCGAATTCGTTCAGTAGGCTTTCGGCAGTGCGGCCATGGAACGTGATTTCACCTTGTTCGTTCACGTCGGAGCCGGCCGGCCAGATGGGGGTGACTGCCATGGCGATCACATCCGGTCTGGGGCTGCGACGCCAAGCAGGTCAAGACCTTCGGCGATAACCGTCTTGACTGCGTCATTGAGCTTCAAACGTGCAGCCGCACGAGCCGGTTCCGGAGCCTTGGCAATGCGCAGAGCTTCGGCCTGTTCGCCGCGAGCTTCCGGATCGGTGAGTTCCATAGGCACCACGCGTTCCACGTTGTACCACTTGTGGTAGGTGGCTGCAAGATCTTCCAAGTAGGTGGGCCACACGATGTGGGCGCGCAGGCGCCGGCTTCGCGCAGCAGGGCCGGCCACTGGCGAGCGCGGCAAGCACTTCGCCGTCGGCGGCGGTGTCGAGCAGACTCACGTCGGCACCCTCGTAGGTGATGTTTGCGGCGGCTGCGTTGCGGTCCACATTGCAGGAGCGGGCGTGCGCGTACTGCACGTAGTACACCGGATTCTCGTTGGAATGCGAAGCGAGCAGGTTCAGGTCGATATCGACCGGGGAATTGTAGTCGGTGCGTGCCAACGAATAACGAGAAGCATCCACGCCGATAGCGTCGGTCAGATCGTCAATGGTCACCACATTGCCGGCGCGCTTCGACATGCGCACTGCCTTGCCGTCCTTCAGCACGTTGACAAGCTGTCCGATAAGAATCTGCATGTTTTCGCCAGGTTCGTCGCCGAATGCGGCGCACATGGCCATCATGCGGCCGATATAGCCGTGATGGTCGGCACCCAGCATGTAAATGGCGATATCTGCCGGATCATTGTCACGATGGCGCTTGTTGCGATAGTAAGCAATATCAGCTGCGAAATACGCGTAGTTGCCGTCGGACTTGATGATCACACGATCCTTGTCGTCACCATGCTTGGTGGATTCGAACCAGGTTGCGCCATCCTTTTCGTAAATGTCGCCGCGTTCACGCAGATCGGCGATCGCCTTGTCGACTTCGCCATCGGAATACAGGCTGTTCTCATGGAACCACACGTCGAAGTTCACACGGAAATCCTTCATGGATTTGCGGATTTCGTTGAACATCATCGGCACTGCACGCTTGCGGAATTCCTCACGTTGTTCGGAATCGCCTTCACCCAACGGATTGCCATCGTTGTCAGCGCCACCGTCGACGCGCGGCAGGTCGAGAATCGCAATGCCGTCGGCATTGGCCTCATCGATGACGCGACGCGCGATCTCATCGATATAAGCACCCTTGTAACCGTCGATCGGGGTTTCCTCACCGTGAGCGGCCGCAACCAGCGACTTCGCGAAACGATTGATCTGCTCGCCATGATCATTGAAATAGTATTCGCGCACCACCTTGGCACCGTTCGCCTCAAGCACGCGGGCCATGGAATCGCCGACCGCAGCCCAACGGGTGCCGCCGATATGGATCGGACCGGTCGGATTGGCGGAAACGAACTCAAGATTCAGGGTCTTGCCGGAAAGATGGTCGTTCTTACCGTAGTTCGTACCCTCGTTGAGCACGGTGTCAACCACGGCAGCAGCGGACGCGGAATCAAGCACAATGTTGATGAAGCCGGGGCCGGCCACTTCCACGGACTTGATACCATCGGCATTGGCAAGTTCCGCAGCGAACAATTCAGCGAAATCATGAGGCTTCATGCCGGCTTTCTTAGCCAGCTGCATGGCCGCGTTCGACGCCCAATCGCCGTGCGCGCGGTCCTTCGGACGCATGACGGCGAATTTGGCCTGTGGAGGGATGAGATCGGTGGTCAAGGTGCCTGCCTTGCCTTCGTTCACAAGGTTGTTGGCAATATTGAAAATCAGTTCACTAAGCGCTTCTGGACTCATTCCTCCAAGTCTACCGATTATGCAGACAGAATCAGCCTTGCGTATCGCCCCGCGTATCATCCTGCAGTTTGCCATGCTTCCTGTGCCAGGCCACTGAAGCGTAATAGCCGATATAGCAGATCGCAACGAACGGAATCATATACAGCAATGTGGAGCGCTGCGACGGATCGCAAATCACCAAAACCAATGCGCCAATGCACATCACAATCGCAGCGATCGGCACGAACGGAAAACCGGGGGCACGATACTTCAAATCGTCAACCGAATGGCCTTGAGCAAGCCACTGCTTGCGGAAACGCAAGTGGCAGACGGAAACCGACGCCCACACCACCAGCGTGGCCAAGCCGGAAACCGCAACCAACGCCAAATACACCGTCGAAGCGGCAACCACGGAAGACAGCAACGCCAACAGCGATCCGGCCATACTGAAAAACACCGCGAACACGGGCACACCATGGAAATTCGTCTTGCCGAGCGCGCGCGGAATCATACCCTCCTGCGCAAGCGACCAAACCATACGCGAGCACACATACAAGCCGGAATTCGCAGCGGACAGCACCGCCGTCAACACCACGAAATTCATCACATCACCGGCAAACGGCATGCCGATCGACTGGAACACGAGCACAAACGGACTCGCGTCGACACCCGACTGATGCCACGGAATCAGCGCGGACATCACCGCGATCGAGCCGATGAAGAAAATCGCAAGACGCAACACCGTAGTATGCACGGCCTTCGGAATCGCCTGCGCCGGATCCTTCGTCTCCCCCGCCGCAACACCAACGACCTCAGTGCCCGAAAACGCGAACACCACCGTCAGCAGCGTCGAGAAAATCGGGATCACACCATTCGGGAGCCAGCCGTCATCATAGAAATTCTCAAACAGCGGAGCATGATCGTAACCGGCAATCGGAATCGCACCAAACATGGCGAGCAAGCGACCACAATGAACGCGATAATCGCGAACACCTTGATGGACGCAAACCAGAATTCCGACTCGCCATACAGTCGCACCGACAGAATATTGAGCATGAACACCACTGCAATGAACGCGGCGGACCAAATCCACGCGGGCGAATCAGGAAACCAACGTTGCATCAGCAGACCAGCGGCCGTGAATTCCGAAGCGAGCGCCACCGCCCAATTCAACCAATACAGCACGGCGATGGTGAACGCGGTGCCGGGGCCGATGAAACGCTTCGCATACAGGTGGAAACTGCCGGCATACGGCATAGCCACCGACAGTTCGCCGAGGCTGAGCATCACAAAATACACAAGTATGGATCCGATGCCATACGCGATGATCGCGCCAAGAGGGCCGGCTTGGTGAATCGTGTAGCCGGAGCTGAGAAACAAGCCAGTGCCGATCACGCCACCCAGCGAAATCATGGTCAGATGGCGGGTTTCCATCTTACGTTCAAGACCGCCCTGCTCGACTTCAGCGGATTCAGCGGCGTCAGTGCCTGCAGTAGATGCGTTGACTTGCGATTCGGTCATGCGCGACTGCTCCTTCATATTTGGCTGGGCGCGTTCTTGCGTTTGCATGCGTTTGCACAATACCCAAACGCATTACTATACGGAAATCGGTGGAAACATGTTGCCTGCTGTTCACTTTTGCGGCAATCATGAGGTTGCATAAACAAAACAGGCTCGCATGCAGCGTAAGAAACCGCATACGAGCCTGAAAAGGAATTCCCTGGAGATTTGCAATCAGCGCACTGAAATCAGAGCACAGCGATGGCGTCGATCTCGACGAGAGCGCCCTTCGGAATGTTGTTGCCGCCGAACGCGACGCGGGCCGGCTTCACGGAACCGATGAAGGCCTGCGCGTACACGTCGTCGATCTCATGGAAGTCTTCGACGTTCTTCATGTAGATGGTGGCACGGCAGACGTGCTCGATGCCTGTGCCTGCTGCGTCAAGAATGTGCTTGATGTTCTTCAGCGCCTGGGATGCCTGCTCGCCGGCAGTTTCGCCAGCCAGTTCGCCGGTGGCCGGGTCGATGCCCAGCTGGCCGGAGACGAACACGAAACCGTTGGCCTTCACAGCCTGGCTGTAAGCGCCCAGCGCCGCCGGGGCTTCAGAAGTCGCAACCTCTTCCATCTTCTCGCTCATAATGTTTCTCCTTTGAAGAATGTGTTATTGCATCTTGCTTGCGTTCAGGCCGCGGCAAACCACGACAACGCAATCTCAAACAATCACTGTACCCATGGAATCGACGCGCATTGTCCCATGTTCCAAATACCGGCTCAGCGCCCCGGCCCTTCACATGTCTTTGTGGTGGGCTTGATGGGGATCGAACCCACGACCTTCTGTTCCGGAGACAGACGCTCTATCCACTGAGCTACAAACCCGTGCGTCAACCTACTTTACACTGCCTTGAGATGAAAGCGACACTTTTTACGGAAAAATGATCTTTGAATCTTAATCATCATGTTGGCAAAGTAAGCCTGAATGGGTTTTCGGCAACATACCCAACTATGAAGGGGAGATGACGAGTATAGAACGGGGAATGAAGAGTATTACGTCATAATTTGCGGCACAATAACGTCATTTACCGCGTATTTTCCACTAGACTGAGAATATGGTTGAGGATTCAGGCAGAAATATAGGCGATTTCGAATACATGCGCCGTTTTTTCTGCCGTGCTTTGCAACGCAGTTGGATGACAGCGACAGTCCGACATTAATCGTGCAAAGTTATTACGTTCATCAGGATAATTACGCGTTGCGCGTACGATTGAAAACAAAGTCCGTTCGCATCGCCATGACTCCGGACCTCGACCCGCTGGCCGTGCTCGAAAAGTATCGCGACGAATTCCAGCTTGGATCAGTCACCGTGAAGGGGCCGTCCGTAGGAGCACGCGCTATGAGGCGAGCCGAGACTTGGATTCGCGCATCGCAGGAGAGCTCATCAAACGCGGCGGACACGTAACCATCAAAAACCGTTTCACCGACTGGATCGACGAAGATGGCTGGAACATCGACGTATTCGGCGGCACCAACGCTCCCCTGATCATTGCGGAAGCGGAACGTATCGGACCCGTCACCAATCTGGTGATCCCGAAATTCTGCACCACCGAAATCACCGACCAATCGCGGTTCAGCAATGAAGGACTTGCAGCGAATCCATATTCACGATGGAAATCCGAATTCGAAGCCGAACTGGAAGCGGACGGACCGCAATTCCTTGACTATTTCGGCACCAATCGTATGGAATAAGTCTTTTTTTAAACAACCGTAGGCCGTAAAGAACGATTTGGTTGTCAGCCTACGGTTGAACGGTACCCAAAACGGTATCTAAGTCAATAAACGTATCAGTACATAAGCGTGGCGAGGCGACGGCGGGCGCGCTTCAACCGCTCGTCAGTCGACTCGGGAATCGTGAAATATTCCAGCAGACGCTTGCGCACCGGTTCAATATCAGCCTTGTGACCGGCCGCAACGAAATCCAGCAAACGGTCGAACGCATCCTGAATCTGACCGCCGATCATATCAATGTCAGCAACGGCAAGCTGCGCTTCAACATCATCAGGGTTGTCGGCAGCGGCGGCACGTACCTCACGCACGTTCGCATTGGCGGAACGGGCCAACAGCAACGCCTTCGCACGCTCGCGGGCTGCGCGGGCATCGTTCGGATCGGATTCAAGCACCTTCTCGTACGCGGCTGCGGCACCAGCGTAATCGCCCTGCTGTGCCAGCATATACGCCTCCTGATGCTCCGGAGGCACCTCCTGAGCGCCGGCGGCGGAATTTGCCGCATCGGAATCCGGATCGCCCGAATACGGCGCGGAACCGGTCACGCCAGCCTGCTGTGCGGCAGCAACCAGATTCGGAATCGCCGCGTCCACGATCTGCTGCATTTCCTCGGCAGACGGCAAGCCCTGCAGAATCGGCATCGGGCGGCCGTTGATCAACGCGAACAACGCGGGAGCACCCTGCACTTGGAACGCTTGCGCGATTGACGGATTCGACGCGATATCAATACGAGACAGCTGAATCTGGCCGTTTAACTGGTTCACGGCATCGCCCAACTGGCGTGCCATGTCGAACAGGCGATCATCGGTCGGCACCCACAGCAACAGCAGAATCGGGAACGTGGCCGACGTCTGCACCATGGCCTGGAACGTGTTCTCCGTGGTGTCGATCACGTAACCCCCAGCGGCCGGAGCGCCTCCAGCCTGCCCCGGTTCGGCCTTCACCTGATGCTTCAACGCTTCAAGATCGACGGCCCCCGCCAAGGAAACTCCCGGATTAAACGGCCTTTGACCTGCCATGCTTGCCTCCTAAATATCAACAATCAACAACATTAAGCGCCCAGCGCAACACGCATCGCAAACGTTCGCCCCAAGCTTACGCGCAATCGCGCAATCGCGACGATTACAGCGCCTCAACCCTGACCGGCTGGCGTTCGGAACCGACTGAGGTAATCTTCTCGCCGGAATTTGCCGGAGGCACGTACAGCGCGATCACATTCACATACGTGGTTTTCATGGTGCTGGTGGCTTGACCGTTGCCAAACAGCGCTTTTTCCGCATCGGAAGCGGGCTGCGATTCACGTCCGGCACCAGCGGAACGCGTCCATTCGGAATTGATCTGCGCCACTACCAAGTCGCCACCATCCGCGGAACGCATGACGCTGATGGCACCGTCAACCGGCGTGAACACCTGCTGCTGCGATCCCTCGTTCAGCTCCATGGCCTTCTGCACCTGTTCGGTCAGATCGGCAAGCTTCGTACGCAAATCATCGTCGGCGAACTGCTGCGCATACTGGCTGGCCGCACCATTCTGCAACACGTCGGCATATGCAGCGACCGCATCCTTCGGGGTCATGACCAGACCGGTGTCTTTTTCCGTACCCTGCTCGCTGCCGGTCTTGGAAATCTCGAAACTCGGCATCTTCACGCCCGAAAACAGTCGCGCCACACCCCACAGCTTGTAGTTTTGGCGTGCGGAATCCTGACGGAACACCAGCAGACGCTTGGATTGCTGGTCGTCCGTGGTGGAAGTAATGGAAAACACCGAACGTGGCCATCCACTATCTGTGGAGATCACAGCCTGCGCCAGACCGGTTGGAATCGTGGTCTTGCGGTCAAGATTGCCCGTGACCTGCGCCACATGAAGTTCGCTTGTGCGAATCTCAAGTTCCGGCCCCTCCAAAATCGAGCCGAGGGCGTCGATATTGCGGTCGTTATTGCACTGGTCAAGCGTTGTGAGAATATCCGTACGGATGGTTTTCTCCTGCTTGGCGGTCAGATTCGGCGCATCCTGACGTTGCGTGGTTTTCGGCTGCGGCAGCTGCCCCTCGCATCCGCACATGCCAACGACCATTCCCAATGCGAGCACGGCCGCCGCGATTGCGTTGAAACGCTTCTTCATCACTTGGCCTCCTCGTTGTCAGATTCGTCTGATTCGTTGTTTTCGGATGTTTCGTTGTTTTCGGATGTTTCGTTGGATTCGACCGGCTCGGCCGTTCCGGCCGTTTCGTTGACTTCGTTGGACACGTTAATTTCGCCGGATACCGCGAATTCTGAAGATCCCGAGGACGCTACGGACGCACTGCTTTCCTCTTGTGCGAGACGCGCGAAATATGCGGCAAGCTCGTCTGGCGAGATCACGGAAGTCTGTTCGAAATCGTCGTTTTCGTCAACGCCACCAGTGGCAGCATTCTGCTGGTCGGCAACCAAATTTCGAGCGGAAGGATCGACAATCGTAGGTTGCGCCGTCTCGTTCTGCGTATTTTCCGAAACGGTCGCACGATGGCTCGCATGGCGACGACGCGTACGCTTCGACCCGCTCTTTTCACTACGGGCGGCACTCGCTTCGGCGTTCTTCACCCATGCGGCAACCTCATCATCGTCTCCCTGCGTGGAACCGATGCCATCAACCATGGCAAACGCGCGCTTATTGCGACGCTTATGCGGAGGCATGGCGAACACGGAAGCCGAAAGTACCGCAAGTATTGCCAGCAATCCGCCGGAAAGATAGAACGGCATGGCGAAATTCAGCAGCGAACGACGGGTCCAGTCAAGCACGACCGAGCCTCCCTTGCGATCGCCGTAATCGATGATCGCAACGGAATCCTCGGCATTATTCGTATTAGCACCCTTGATCTGCATGTCAACGGAACCGGCATTGCATTTGACTGTGCGCCACATGTCGGAATCTTGGAACGCGACCTGGCCTCGGAATTATCGGCGGTGCCTGAGCCGTGGCCTTCAGCGTGGACAGGGTGGACCAGTCCGACAATCCGGTAACGCGCGTGTATTTGGATCCCGCAATCCAACCGGCAACATCGCGGGCGGAACCGATGGCGATGCACACGTTCGCGGATTTGTCGCGGGACTTCGCCGAAATGTTGACGTGATCGTCAACCAACTGCAACACATTCGGATCAGTGACCACATACTGCGATCCCGTAACCGCAGCGGACGCCGTGACCTGCGTCGAAGGCTTCCAAATCGTCGCGTTCAAGACGCCAAGTACGATGCAAGCAACGGCAAGCAATCCGAAAATAGGAGTGACAATGCCACGCATGATCTTAGCGTGTCGCGTAGGACCCGCCTTGGACTGCGGTTTTTCCTGTTCATCCTGCAATAAAGTCATAGCATTCTCCATTCTACATTGCCCCTCTGCAAAAGCCTGAAAAAACTATGAAAATCAATGATTGACGCTAAGGTTGAGCCTATGCGCAAATCTACTCTTTTCAAAGCCGTCGCAGCCGCTTGCACAACGATCATGTGCCTGGGTTTCGCGGCATGCGGAAGCTCCGACACGAAGTCTGATACCTCCTCCGATTCATCTTCCTCTTCCTCCAAATCCTCGTCGAAAATGAACCAGATCGCCGGAGTGACCGCCACAGGCAAGCCCGGAGAGAAGCCGACCGTCTCCTTCAAAACCCCTATGACGGTGGAAGACAACAGTTACGTCGTACTGCAGAAAGGCAATGGCGACCAGATCGAAGAGGGCGACCGCATATGCACGCAAGGCATCGCCATCAACGTCAAAGATGGTTCCGAATTGGCGAGCACATGGGAGAAAAACACCCCCGATTGCTCTACTGTGGTCACCTCCAACACCAGTCAGATGACTGAGAGTTATTACAACATTTTCAAGGATCAGAAGATTAATGCCACGCTTGCGTTCGGCGTGAACGATTCGAATTCCGCTGGCACATCGTATTTGATGGTGCTCACGATCGTGTCGAAGTCGAAGGATCTGACGAAGGCCACAGGCACGAAGGTGCTTGACGTACCTGCCGGTCTGCCGAAGGTCACGCTTGCGAAGGATGGCAAGCCGTCGATCGACATGAATGGTTATAAAGGTTCCGACACATTGGTTTCGCAGGATTTGATCAAGGGCAAGGGTGCCGAGGTCAAGGATACGCAAACCGTGGTCGCTCACTATACCGGCTGGCTGCTTGACGGCACGCAGTTCGATTCCTCGTGGGATCGCGGCACTTCGTCGAGCTTCTCGCTTGACGAAGTGATCGCCGGTTGGAAGCAGGGCCTGGCAGGCCACACCGTTGGCTCGCAGGTGCTGCTGGTAGTGCCGCCGGACCTCGGCTACGGAAACAAGGATTCCGGTAAGATTCCGGCGAACTCCACGCTGGTCTTCGTGGTCGACATTCTCGCCGCCTACTAAAACACCACGTTTCGTGGGCCAAAGCCTTGCCCACGAGGAGCGAATGCGGCAATGCATGTGTGGCAAGGCGTACCGCGGAAAGGCGTGCAAAAGTACGTCGACCGAGGTACCGCCTTGCGCGGCCTTCGCAACAAGTTGCCCACTTCGTCTACGGGCAGTCCTCCGGATTGTCCGTTATACGGCTTAGCGCGACGACACTCCGTTGCCGCTCGCTAGGCTTGCATCTAAAAGAGTCGTAAGGAGTCGTCTTCAGTGCCCTTCATTTCGTCATAGTCGAGGATCAGACAGTCGAAGCCGCGGTCTTGGGCGAGCACGCGGCTTGCGGGGTGATGGTCTGCGCGGCGAAAATACACGTACGGGGGCTAGCAGAGGATCGCGGTTGAGCAGTTCGCAGTAGCGGGTGAGCTGCTCAACGCCGTCGATACCACCGTTTCTCTTGATTTCGATGGCAACATGCTTGCCACTGGCGTCAATAGCCATGATGTCGACCGGCCCAATGGCAGTCGGATATTCACGGCGCACGAGCGTCGCCCCCTCACCGATGCGTTCGATCTGTTCAGCCAAGTATTTTTGCAGATGGTCTTCGACGCCATCTTTGATCAGTCTGGATCTTCGCCCAAATCGTACGTTTCATCGGAATAAATATGCTGTAAGGTCACTTCGAGCACGTCATTGGATTTGTCTGCCGAAGCACGGATGACTTTCTGCGGCACTTCCGTTTCGGCATCGTCATCGGCATGATCCGGAGTGATGTCTTTGATGGTGCAGGGCGCCGCCATCCAATTAAGCGGCTTGTACGATCCGAGTTCGGAAAAATCAGCAGAACTGTTGTCGGCTTTGATGAGCAGCACTCGCTTGGCGAGCGGTAAGGACGCATTCAAACGTCCGGAATATTCGGCAGAGCAATCAGCAACAATAATTCGCACGAGGCACTACCCTACCATGATTGCCGTAAGCCCCGAATCTGTGATAAATGCAATCTTTTTTGATCAATACCGTTTTTGAAAAGAAAACGGCCTGTCTGCCGCAACTGCATCAATCGCAATCATATGCGATTGCTGCAATCACAACAGACAGACCGTCAGAAGTATGCTACCGAGTGCTACTCGGCCATCTTGACGTCACGTCCACGCGCAACCGCAACGGTGAGCTTGTTCGAATCGAAGGAGATGAAACCGTCGGTCACTTCGAAGGAGCGACGGCTGCCATCCGGATCCACCACAACGATGGTTCCTTCCTTGATTACGGTCAATACAGGCTCGTGGTTGGGCAGGATGCCCATTCCGCCTTCAGAAGCCGGAATAGTGACGGACTTCGCCGTACCGTGCCACACGGGATGGTCGGCGGCGACGATGTTCACCTGCATTGTCAATCCGGCCATCACGCACCGTATTCCTTCTGCATGTCGTGCCACTTCTTCTCGAGATCATCGATGCCGCCGATACCGGAGAATGCCTGCTCCGGAACGTCGTCATACACACCGTCGCAAATACGGGTGAAGGCTTCGATGGTCTCGTCCGCCGGAACATAGGAGCCCGGACGACCAGTGAACTTTTCAGCGACGTAGAAGTTCTGGCCGAGGAACTGCTCGATCTTGCGAGCACGGTTCACAGTGGTCTTGTCTTCTTCGCCGAGTTCGTCGATACCAATCAGGGCGATGATGTCCTGCAGCTCCTTGTTACGCTGCAGAATCGCCTTGACACGGTTCGCGCAATCGTAGTGAGCCTGGCCCACGTAACGCGGATCAAGGATTCGCGAAGTGGAGCTCAACGGATCCACTGCCGGGTAGATACCCTTGGAAGCGATGTCACGGGAAAGCTCGGTGGTTGCATCCAAGTGGGCGAAGGTCGTTGCAGGAGCCGGGTCGGTGTAATCATCGGCCGGCACGTAGATGGCCTGCAGCGAGGTGATGGAGTGGCCGCGGGTCGAAGTGATTCGCTCCTGCAGGGCACCCATTTCGTCAGCCAGGTTCGGCTGGTAACCCACTGCGGACGGCATACGGCCGAGCAGGGTGGACACCTCAGAACCAGCTTGGGTGAAACGGAAGATGTTATCGATGAACAGCAGCACATCCTGGTTCTGCACGTCACGGAAGTACTCTGCCATGGTCAGTGCGGTCAGTGGCACGCGCAGACGGGTACCCGGCTGCTCATCCATCTGGCCGAAGACCAGTGCGGTCTTCTCAAGAACGCCAGCCTCGTCCATTTCGCCAATCAGATCGTTACCCTCACGGGTACGCTCGCCGACGCCTGCGAACACGGACACACCGCCGTGGTTCTGGGCGACTCGCTGGATCATTTCCTGAATAAGCACGGTCTTGCCGACGCCTGCGCCACCGAACAGACCAATCTTGCCGCCCTGCACGTACGGGGTCAGCAAATCGATGACCTTAATACCGGTTTCGAACATCTGGGTCTTGGATTCCAGCTGATCGAATGCCGGCGGATTGCGGTGGATAGGCCAACGCTCGGTAACCGTGATGGTCTCGTCATCCTTCTTGTTGAGGATGTTGCCGGACACGTCGAACACGTGGCCCTTGGTCACATCGCCAACAGGAACGGAGATCGGACCGCCGGTGTCAAGCACGGTGGCGCCACGAACGAGGCCGTCAGTCGGCTTCAGCGCCACGGTACGCACGGTGGAGTCGCCGAGGTGCTGTTCGACCTCAAGCGTAATCTTCTTCGTGGTTTCGCCCTCTTCGTTGGCGGTGTTGGTCAGCTCAACGGTAAGTGCGTTGTAAATGTCGGGCAGGTGGCCCACCGGGAATTCGACGTCGATAACCGAACCCTGGATACGCGTGACGCGTCCAGCGGTCGGCTCTGCAGCCGTCTCGGGAGCCGCTGTGGTCTGATTCTCAGCCATATGCTTCCTACTCTTCCTTCTTATTCAGCGCGTCGGCGCTGCCGATGATTTCGGTAAGTTCCTGGGTAATCGAAGCCTGTCGCGAAGCGTTGAGCTTGCGGGTCAGGTCGTCGATCAGGCTGCGGGCATTGTCTGTAGCCGTATGCATGGCGTTCTGTCGGCTTGCAGTCTCGGATGCCGCCGCTGTGAGCAGGCATTCATGAATACGGGACTGGATGTACTTCGGCAGAATCGCGTCAAGCACTTCGTCGACGCTCGGCTCGAACGCATAAAGCGGGGTCGCGGCATCGGCATCGGATTCGGGCACAGGGCCGGAGTCCTGCTGTTCCGGAAGTACGAGTTCAACGGGCAGCATACGCAGCACGCGCACCTTCTGAACAACCATATTCACGAATTCGGTGAACACGATGTAGAGTTCGGAAACTCCACCTTCGCTCGCCGGCTTCATGTAGGCGTCCATCAGGCCTTCGAGATGGACTCTGCGACTTCCACGCCGGCTGGTCGGTATCGCCTTCCCAAGTACCGGCAACATCACGATTGCGGTACTTGTAGTACGTCACACCGCGACGACCATACACATACAGTTCCGGCTGCTTGCCTGCCGCATCGAGGCGGGCCAGCAGCGATTCCGTTTCGCGGATGATCGAGGAGGTGTACGGCCCTGCCATACCACGATCCGAAGTGAGGGCGAGGACAGCCACACGAGGGTTGTCCTCGTCCTTTTTCACGATCGGATGGTCAATATGGGTATGGGCCACCAGCGCTTGCACGGCGTCGAAAATCGCATCGGTATACGGCTTCGCGTTCAAGGCGACGTCACGTGCCTTGGCGATGTGCGAAGACGCGATCATCTCCTGCGCGTTGAAGATTTTCTCCAACGACGCGGTGGAGGCGATCCTAGATTTCAATGCGAGTTGCGAGCCCATGGATCACTTCTCTCCTGCGACGATCTTTTCCTGCTCGACCGGAGTGGCGTTCTTGACGTCAGGCTTCTTCTCGACCAGCGGCTTGCCCGCGCTGGTCACGAAGGTCTCACGGAACGCTTCCACAGCCTTGTCGAGGGCAGCCTCGGTGTCGGCGGTGAAGTCTTCGGTCTCGCGGATGGTCTTGAGAATATCGGTGTTGTGGTCCAAGTAGTCCAGCATGGCCTTCTCGAACGGCAGCACGTCGTTCAGCGGCAGGTCATCCATCTTGCCATGGGTGCCGGCCCACACGGAGACGACTTCCTGTTCCATGGAATACGGGGAGAACTGCGGCTGCTTGAGCAGCTCGGTCAAGTGGGAGCCACGGTTCAGCTGGGCCTTCGAAGCCGCATCCAAGTCGGACGCGAACATGGCAAAGGATTCCAGAGAACGGTACTGGGCCAAGGAGATCTTCAACGTGCCGGAGACCTTCTTCAACGCCTTGGTCTGTGCCGCGCCACCGACTCGGGACACGGAGATGCCGACGTCGACAGCCGGACGCTGGTTCGCGTTGAACAGGTCGGACTGCAGGAAGATCTGACCGTCGGTGATGGAGATCACGTTGGTCGGAATGTATGCGGACACGTCGTTTGCCTTGGTTTCGACGATCGGCAGGCCGGTCATCGAACCGCCGCGAGGTCATCGGAAACTTGGCGCAACGTTCGAGCAGACGGGAGTGCAGGTAGAACACATCGCCCGGGTATGCCTCACGTCCCGGCGGACGGCGCAGCAGCAGGGAAATCGAACGGTAAGCTCAGCCTGCTTCGACAGATCGTCGAAGACGATAAGCACGTGCTTGCCGTTGTACATCCAGTGCTGTCCGATGGCGGAACCGGTGTACGGTGCGATGTACTTGAAGCCTGCGGAATCAGAAGCCGGTGAGGCCACGATGGTGGTGTACTCCATGGCGCCGGATTCTTCGAGGGACTGCTTCACCGATGCGATGGTGGAGCCTTCTGACCGATGGCCACGTAGATGCAACGCACCTGCTTCTTCGGGTCGCCGGATTCCCAGTTACGCTTCTGGTTGATGATCGTATCGATTGCGATAGCGGTCTTACCGGTCTGGCGGTCGCCAATGATGAGCTGGCGCTGGCCACGGCCGATAGGCGTCATTGCGTCGATGGCCTTCAGACCGGTGGACATTGGCTCGTCAACCGGATGACGATGCATAACGTCAGGTGCCTGGGCCTCGAGAATACGACGGCCTTCGGTCTTGATCTCGCCAAGACCATCAATCGGGTTGCCTAGCGGGTCCACGACGCGGCCAAGGT
>ENA-OQIR01000313-OQIR01000313.1-human-gut-metagenome-genome-assembly--contig:-NODE-313-length-22390-cov-2.353861_pt1 | contig 22390 bp, 29 predicted proteins | sample MGYA00242580_ERZ504745 | MGnify/ENA primary metagenome ERZ504745 (study PRJEB26092, sample SAMD00036214) | human gut metagenome | host: Homo sapiens | study: EMG produced TPA metagenomics assembly of...
TGCGGATGAAAATATGGCGGCTGCATCTTGTCCGTTTTGTGGAAGTCCAATTGTCGTAAAGGAAAAATTGGGTGGTGTGTTAAAGCCGGACTTAGTTATTCCATTTAAGTTGGATAAAAAGGCGGCTAAGGAAGGTTTGAAACAGCACTATAAGGGTAAGACTTTATTGCCTAAAGAATTCAAATCCGAAAATCATATTGAAGAAATCAAAGGTGTATATGTTCCTTTCTGGTTGTTTGATGCGGATGCCGATGGTGAGGTTCGTTATAATGCGACAAAGGTTCGTATGTGGTCGGATTCAGAATATGATTATACGGAAACCAAATACTATCGTTTATATCGTAAGGGGCATGTAAGATTTGAAAACATTCCTGTGGATGGTTCGAGCAAGATGCCAGATGATATGATGGAGTCTATTGAGCCTTATGACTTAATAGATGCGGTGGATTTTCAGACGGCTTATTTAGCAGGGTTTTTAGCCGATAAATATGATGTGGATGCCGATTCAAGTATTGATCGTGCCAATACCCGTGTAAAGAAGTCTACGGAAGATGCGTTTATGACCAATTGCGGTAAGTATGACACGGTTACTTGTGAGGATAGTGCAGTTCAGATTCAAATGGTACGGCAAAATATGCGTTGTATCCAGTGTGGATCTTAAATACGAAGTGGAGGGGTGAAAACTACAGTTTTGCGATGAATGGTCAAACGGGTAAATTTGTAGGTAATCTTCCAGAAAATAAGAGCCTAGTTTACTTATACTATGTAGTGGTTACGCTTCTTGGAAGTGTTTTAGCTTATATCGTAATATTGATTATGAGTTGGGGAAAGTAGGAGGTTGTTTATGAAAAAACTTAGTATTTTATGTTCATCTCTTCTACTTGCACTTATGATGTGTTTTCCAGTTTATGCCAGTGAAAATCTAAGATATGTAGAGGATAATGCAGACTTATTAACTGTAAGTGAACAGCAGGAATTAAATGATACTTTGACTGAAATCAGTGAAAGACAAGGTGTAGATGTTGCCGTAATCACTGCAGATGATATGGGTGATCAATCAATAGAAGACTACGCAAAAGCGAAATATGATGAGCGTGGCTATGGTAATGATGGTGCTTTATTGGTTGTCAACATGGAAGTTCGCGAGTGGTGGATGTCTACTTATGGAAAAGGTACTACAGCTATTTCGTCAGAGACATTAGTACGATTGGTAGTGAGTTTGCGCCTTATTTAAGTAGTAAAGAATATGCGGATGCATTTGAAACATACGCAAGACTTTGCGATGACTATATTACTAGAGCACCTAATCTTTCCGAAGAGTATGCGCAAGCTTTAAGTGGTCTTACTTCATTACAAGATGGACTAAGATTTGTGAATGATGATGCGCGTTTATTAACTGAGGATGAAAGAAAAGAGTTAAATGATACTTAGCGGAAATTGGTAAGCGTCAAGGTTTAGATGTTGCAATATTGACTACAAAAGATACGGGTGGTAAGGCACTTCTTGATTATGCGATGACGATGTATGGAGCGCTCGAGTATGGTCAGGGTAAAATAAAGATGGAATTCTTTTAGTGGTCAACATGGAAACACGTAAGTTTTGGATGGCTACTCATGGTTATGGTATTACAGCATTTACGGATGCCGGAATTAGTTATATTAGTGAAAAGCTAGGCCCTTCTTTTAAAAAAGAGAAGTACATGAAGGCTTTTACAACGTTTGGTAGTCTTTGCGAAAAGTTTGTAGAAAAAGCACATAATGGAAAGCCTTATGATGTTGGAAATATGCCGTTTAAATGGCTTCCATGGTACTGCGTTCCAATTAGTCTTTTGGTTGGTTTTGTTTGTGCAGTCTTTGTGGTTAGTAAAAAGCGTGAACAACTTCATTCTGTTAGTTTTGAAGACAAGGCACATAACTATATGAAGAAAAATACGTTGAAGATGAAAGAGTCTCATGACTACTTCTTGTATCACACGATAACTCGTCATCGAATCAAATCTGACGATGATGATAGTTCGAGCGGAGGAAGTAGCACATTTACTAGTAGTAGTGGCGACACGTATGGTGGTGGTGGCGGTAGCTCTAATGCCGCAAAATTCAGAATCAAACCCCTGCATTTTCCACTTTTAATAATATAGGGAATACGGCTTATTCAGACAATATGAATCAATGGTTGAGTTTACTATTGATGAGTGGATTTGTGTTGGCTTTGGGTATGAAGAAAAGATTAAATAAGATCAAGGCTCCTTTTAAGGAGGGAGCCTTATCTCTTAAAATCAGTATAATTGAAGTCTTATAGTGATTTTAAGGGGTATGTTTTGTCTACCTTAAATAATTAAAGGAGAGAGGAGGTTTTGAGACAATTCCGTTACCTATTCGGGAATAATAAGTAAATGGGTGATATGAAAAATGGAATAGGAGTTGATAATCTATGAAAAAGAGTTGGACGAGTGTGGGGCTTAGTTTATGCATGGTTTTGACTTTAACTCCGGTTACGGCAATCTATGCGGATGAGTTCGATACTCATGAGGGTGTGATGGATCAAGAAATAGTTGAAGAAAAGGATTTAGATCTTGTTGAAAAAGAAGAACCCATTGTTGAGGGTGAATCTGAAGAAGTGGTAGAAATAGTTGAATCGAAACCAGAAGAGGTTGTAAAGGAGATTGTTGAAGAAGAAATTATTGAAGAAGAGGTATTAGAAGCTTTACCGATGATGTTGACGGCTCCTGCACCTGTATCGAGTGGTTTGGCAATTGATGAAACAAACTTTCCAGATGCGAACTTTAGAAGCTATGTTTTAGCATCATTCGATTCGAATGGAGATGAAAAGTTGGATGATGAGGAGATTGCGAATGTCAAATATATTTATGCACCGGCAAAAACGATTTTGAGTTTAAAGGGTATTGAGTATTTTACTGAGCTTTTAGAGTTGAATTGTGATAATAATCAATTGACTTCATTAGATGTCAGTAAAAATACAAAGCTTGTTAAATTGATTTGTAGTAAAAATGCATTAACTTCTTTAAATACGAGTCATAATCCATTGTTAAAGAAGCTTGATATTTATAGTAATAAGATTACTTCAATTGATGTAAGTCAGAATACAGAGTTAGAGACTTTGTATATTGGGCGTAATCCGATTGAAACTTTAAATGTTAAAAACAATGTGAAGTTAATGGAGTTACAGAGCGAATTGAATAACTTAACATCAATTGATTTGAGTAATAATTCCCCATCTATGACTGTATATTTGGCAAATAATATATATCCAATAACGGTTGGTAAGGGAAAAAGATTTGATTTATCAAAGCTTCCGGCTGGTTTTGATGTGAGTAAAGCTTCGAATTGGCAAAATGCGACTGTGGATTCGGGTGTGTTGATTGTTAAGAGTGTGAATGATTTTGTTACATATGATTATGATTGTGGAAATGGTCATAAAGTGAAGTTTAAATTTAGAGTGTATTCTAGCTTTAAACAAGTATCTGTGCCTTGGGCTAAATATAAATATTTATATATGAATTTCTACACTTATAATGGGAAAGAACAAGTAGGTGTAGATGCAGGTGAAGGCTATACACTTAGTGGTGTATATAAGGCAACGAATGCTGGAAATTATAAAGCGAAAGTGAATTTACTTGACGGTTATGAATGGCAAGATGGTTCGACGGATGAAAAAACGATTGAATGGGAAATTCGTGAGGCTCAGCAGGATACGCCAGGTGGTTTACAGGGTGTAGCTCCTTCGAGTTCAAGTGCTAAGGATGGTAAGATTACGGGTACAACATCCGCAATGTGTTATAAGAGAGCATTTATAACAGGTGATTATGTTCATTATTGTGACGATGGAGAAACCACGGATCTAGAACCGGGCGAGTATGTAGTTTGGTATGTTAAGAAACCGAATTATGATGCAAGTCTTATACGCATGTCATAGTTCCAGAATATGGTGATACAACAAGTAAGATTATTGTTCGTAATGGAACTGTGAATGGTAGTGATTCTTTAATTGTTTCCAAGAGTGATGTTGCAACGCTTGTAGCCAAAACGACTGCTTCTTATGATAAAGAATTTGATAAATGGGTAGTAAAGGCTGGTAAAGCAACAATTAAAGATGTATATAATCCAACTACAACAATTACAAATGTGAGTGGTCCAGTTACAGTGGAAGCTGTTTATAAGGATAAGTTCTATAAGCTTAATGTTGTCAATGGTACGGGTTCTGGAAGTTTTACACAGGGTACTGTTGTAACAATCAAAGCAGATGCTCCCCCTGCAGGAAAAGTATTCTGGAAATGGGAAGTAAAAGAGGGACATCCGTATATTCAAAATTGGTTAGAAGATACTACCGAAGTGATTATTAAACAAGCTGATGTAAAGATTGAAGCAGTCTATAAGGATGCAACTCCAATTACGCCACCGGGACCCGCAAAATATGCATTAAAGGTTGATGGTGGAATTGGTTCTGGAGAATATGGTGAAAATAGTGAGGTCATTATTAAGCATATGCGCCAGAGTTAGGTAAAGAATTTGATAAGTGGGAACTTGTTTCTGGTGATGCAGTCATTGAGATGTAAATAGTGTAATCACAAAAGTTACAACGAAGGCAATGGCCGCAAATATTAGGGCTGTATATAAGGAAAATTCTATTCCTGCACCTACTTTGAAATTTGATTTAATAGTGAAGAATGGTACGGGTTCTGGAACTTATGAAGAAAATGAAGTTGTAAGTATTAAAGCAGATCCGGCACCAGCTGGTGAAGAGTTTGATCGTTGGATAATTAATTCAGGAACGGCTGTTTTTGGCAATTATAAGAGTCCAAATACTACAATCACGATCAAAGATTCGAATGTGAAAATTGAAGCATTATACAAAAAAATTGTTCCTGTTCATACGCATACGTATGGTGCATGGGTAAGTGATGATACAAATCATTGGCATGAATGTACGGATGCTTCTTGTAGTAGTATAAAAGACAAAAAAGTTCATGTATATGATAATGATATAGATGATACTTGTAATGTTTGTGGCTATAAGAGAGTACTTCCTATGCCTATAGTAACTTACAAGTTTATTGCGGGAGCTAATGGTTCTTGGGCAAAGAATAGTGGTAAGAATCTTAGCTTCAAAGTGAATGGTGAATTCTCTAGATTTACAGGTGTTAAGGTTGATGGCACTTTAATTGGTAATGATAAATATACAGCTGTTTCTGGTTCAACTATTGTTACATTGAAGAAGGATTATCTTGAAATGTTGTCTGTTGGCAAACATACATTGAGTGTGGTTTATACAGATGGTGAGTGTACAACTGAATTTGAGATAATAACTGATACAAAACCAATAATACCAGAAGAGGATAAGAAGCCTGGTATAGATACTAAAAAGCAGGCAACTTCAAGGCTAGATAAGAAAGCGGATATTAAGTCTGAAAAGAAGAAGTCTTTGAATACGGCATACTCATACAATATGGGTCAATGGATGGCTTTATTTTGATGAGTGGGTTGGTGTTGGTATTAACTGTGTTTAAGAAAAAAAGAAATTAATGAAAGAAGGCCAGTGATCATTGGCCTTCTTTGTCTATATTTAGTATAGGTAGTATAGGATTCATTCATTGAGAATTAAAGTATAAGGATATACGTAAAAAATAGAAGTGAAAAAGATTGGTGTTTAAAGGCAAATAAAAAGGGGAATCGTTTCTGATTTTCCTTGATTGTAAAAAAAGTTTGCCAAATTGTGTGCCAGAAATGAGGAATTAAATAATAAAAAAGTTCTGAATTTTTTACATAAAGCAAATTCAGAACTTTAAATTTCAAACTGGTAGAGGGTAGTAGGAGCAATAATTTTGGAGTTTATATACGTATTTTCTCTATACTTAAAGGTGATGATGATTATATCATGATTGAAAATAAGTGCTTTATATGTTTTTTCTTATCATATTTTACAGCTTTTTAAATTTTTTAGTGTTCATGAAACTTAGACAACGAATATAAAATATCAATTAATAATAGAGATTATATTTGTATAAATAATCAAAATATCAAAAAATCATATTACATAAATGAGGATTGAATAATAAATTACTTCTTGGATTTTCAAACAGGGGAAATTCTTTAGATGAAAAGTAGATAGAAGAATTTCTGAATAAAGAGAAGATAACTATTAGTTTTGTCATTCTAAACTGTACTTGAATAATTAATAGCTATGTGATAGTGTAAAACTATCGTAAGGTAGTTTATGTACAACTAAATGGTAATTTCCAAAGGATGGTTAAGACAAGAATGAGTGATACAAGAAAAAAAGAGATTATTTTGGCTACATTAGAACTGGCAGCTAATAAAGGACTTGGTAATGTTTCTATGAATATGATTGCAGATAAAGTTGGAATAAAAAAACCATCATTGTACAATCATTTTTCATCGAAAGAGGAACTTGTTGAAGTAATGTATCAATTTCTTAGTAAAGAGGCTAAGAAAACTGCTAATATTGGTGCAATTGATTATACGACTTTTTTTGCTGGAAAGAGTGCATTGGAAATATTGAGGGGATAGTCAAAGGATATTTTAATATGAATCAGCAGGAACATATGATAAATTTCTACAAGGTCATCTATTCTGAAAGAAGTTTAAATCCTGTAGCAGCAAAAATTGTAGCAGAAGAAACGGATAGGATGATTTTAGCAACGAAACAGCTTTTCTATGCTATGGAAGTGCATAAATTACTTCATTTTAAAATCCAGATATGAGTGCAGTCAGTTTTGCGATGACAATACATGGATTAATGGATTATGGACTAGATCAGAGAAATGGTCAGTATAGATTTGAAACAGATAAGAGTCTTTTGGACAACTATTTGAAGTGGTTTTGCGAGGAGTATGCTGCATGACAATGAATAAGTATTTGAATTACTGGGGATTGATTTTTACTATTGTGATTTTGATTCCCAATATTGTTTTTGCGATAACATGTAAAGATGGATTCGAAAATCGTTACAAGAATAATTGGTAGGATTTCTTGAACAGATTGCTAGATTTGGATGTTTTGTCAATATGTTTCTTATAATCCCTTTTATGAGTAAAGGATATTGGTTTAAACAAGGAGAAACGATTTATCTAGTTTTGGGAGTTATTCTTGTAATATTGTATTGCTTAGGATGGATTATATTCTGGAAAGAGGATTCTATACGAAAGTCCTTATACTTATCAATCATCCCAACTTTATTATTTATTGAGAGTGGTATTACAAGTGGCAATATTTTGTTGTTGATTTTTGCGGTGATCTTTGCTCCATGCCATATTCTAATAAGCTATATGAATGCTATTTTAATATGATTTGAAGATTGAAAGGCATGGATCCGGATAATTTTTGAATGTATGTTACTGCAATTTAAAGAAAATGAAAATAAAAGGAGAAAATATGGTATCAGATATAATTAAAATCAACCATTTGAATAAAAGCTTTGGGGAAATAAAAGCAGTAAATGATTTGAGCTTTCGTGTAAAAGAAGGCGAATTGTTTGCATTTCTTGGGGTAAATGGTGCAGGGAAAAGTACTACTATTTCTATTCTTTGTGGACTGTTGAAAAAAGATAGTGGAAGTGTTCTTGTAAATGGAATTGAAACTGACAAAGCCAGCGCACAGATAAAAAGGATGCTTGGTGTTGTGTTTCAGGATAGTGTGCTTGATAAACCGCTTACAGTGAAAGAAAACTTAATGAGCAGAGCTGCTTTGTACGGTATTACAGGAAATGCTTTTGACAAGAGATTACAGGAGCTAGTTGAGATTCTTGAGTTTGACGAGTTTTTAAATAGACCTGTAGGAAAACTGTCGGGAGGACAGAGAAGAAGAATTGATATTGCTTGTGCATTGTTGCATAGACCAGAAATTTTGATTCTTGATGAGCCTACTACAGGACTTGATCCACAAACAAGGCAATTAATCTGGAATGTTATTGAGAAACTTCAGAAAACTGAAAATTTGACAGTATTTCTGACTACACATTATATGGAAGAGGCAGCTAATGCTGGGTATGTTGTGATTCTTGATAAAGGAAGTATCGCTGCGCAAGGTACACCATTTGAACTTAAAAATAATTATGTGCAAGATATAGTGTCAGTTTATGGTGTTTCTGAAGATGAAATAAAAAAATTGAATAGAGAATATAAAAAAATACGTGATGGATATCAGATAAAAGTAAGAAATACGAAGGAAGCAACGAAACTTATTATTGATCATCAGGAGCTGTTTACGGATTATGAAGTCGTAAAAGGTGGCATGGATGATGTGTTTCTTGCGGTTACAGGAAAAAAGCTAGGAGGTGAGCGCTGATGAGAACAGTATTGGCATTAATGAACAGAAATAGGAAACTGTTTTTAGAGATAAAGGTATGTTATTTACATCGATGATCACACCTGTCATTTTGATTGTTCTGTATGCTACATTTCTTGCGAATGTTTTTAGAGATTCTTTTACGTCAGCCATTCCAGATATGATCACGATTTCGGATAAACTTATTAATGGAACCGTGGCTGCACAGTTAACAGCATCACTTTTGGCAGTAAGTTGTATTACTGTAACATTTGTGTAAATCTGACTATGGTACAAGACAAGGCAAATGGAATAAGGAAAGATTTTGATGTTTCACCGGTCAGCAAGCGAAAAATTTATTTAGGATATTTCCTCTCAACAGTTGTTAATTCTTTGATGGTCAATGGATTTGCATTCATATTGTGCTTGGGATATTTATTTAAAATGGGATGGTATATGAATATAGCAGATGTAATATGGGTTTTATTTGATATGATATTGCTTGTTTTATTTGGAAGTACAATTTCAAGTATTATTAGCTTTCCGTTGACAACACAGGGACAGCTTTCGGCTGTGGGAACAATTGTCAGTGCAGGATATGGATTTATATGTGGTGCTTACATGCCAATTTCAAATTTTGGCTCGGTGCTTCAAAAGGTGTTGTCGTATCTTCCAAGTACATATGCCACTTCATTGATTAAAAATCATATGCTTCATGGAGTTTTAGCGAGATGGAGAGGAAACAGTATCCGAATGAAATGGTTGAAGCAATAAGAGACACTCTTGATTGTAAGCCGGTATTTCATGGAAATGTGGTAAATGTAGATCAGATGATTGGTATTATGATTGGAAGTATTGTTTTATGTGGAGTTATTTATTTTTTGTTACATCGTTTTTAGAAGGTGAAGACAAAGGGTAAATAACATTATTTTAGAGGATAAAAGTGGAAATGAGTGAAAGAGTAAGGTTGAATGGAGAAATGAATAATAGAAATTTTCAGGAGGAATAAATCATGAATTACATCCGAGTGACAAAAGAAAATATTGATAAAGAACATATTTGTTGTGCTATGTCCGGTAAGCAAAGTCTTGCCAAAAAGGAATGGATGAAGCAACGCTTTGATGAGGGACTTGTTTTTTACCGTAGTGAAGAGCGTGGCAAATGTTTCATCGAATACATTCCGGCAGAAAATGCCTGGGTACCCATTGAAGCAGATGGTTATTTTTATATCAACTGTCTATGGGTTTCCGGTTCCATGAAGGGACATGGGTATTCTAATGACTTATTGGACAAATGTATCCGGGATGCCAAAATGCAGGGGCGAAAAGGAATTTGCATTTTGTGTGCAGAAGGCCGGAAGAGGGAATTTCTTGCCGATCCAAAGTTTCTGAAATACAAAGGATTCAAGGTCGCAGACATATCGGACTGTGGAATCAATCTCATGTATCTTCCTGTTGAAAAGGATGCCCAACCACCAAAATTTAGAGAATGTGCGAAGCATCCTACGATTGAGAAAACTGGCTTTGTCCTCTATTATACCGATCAGTGTCCATATACATATTATTGGGTGCCAAGGGTGCAGCAAGTGGCAAAGGAACATGGCATTATGTTTAAGGTCATTCATATTATGGACAAAGAAAGTGCTCAGAATGTCTCTGCACCAGTCACTACATATGCATTATTCCAAAATGGTAAATTTTTGACCCAGCCATTCAGTCAGATAAAAAATTTTTGGCATTGGCAGGCATTTTGGAGTGAGGTACTTCTTGTATGCGAGAAAATGGAGGTAAGAACGAAAGCTATCGTATATATATCAAATGCTGGAAGTACAGCAGATGATAGATTATCACAAAATACACGTATGCAATTTGTTGCTAAACTTATATAACAAGAAAAAGAGATGTGAAGAACAAGTTGATTTTTACGATTACGATATGTTCATAGTGTGCATGTAGGCGTTAGAAAGGATAAAGAATGGCTTCAAGTAAAGAATATTTACAATTTATATTAGAGCAGTTATCGGATTTAGAGGAAATTAATTTTCGCGCAATGATGAAAGAATATATCATATATTACCGGGGTAGAATTGTTGGAGGCATATATGATGACAGGTTACTTGTAAAATCAACACAATCTGCGGTTTCTTATATTGGAACTGTGACTTACGAATTACCGTATGAAGGAACAAAAGAGATGTTGTTAGTAGAAGATGTTGACAGTAAAGAATATCTATCTGGACTCTTCAATGCAATGTATGATGAATTGCCGGTTCCTAAATCACACAACAAAAAGAAATCTTTGAATAATAAGTAAATTGTGAAAGTAGAAAAAATTATGGGGAATAAAAAACACTCATCAGAGTGTCAGTTTAATAGTTGTACTGAAGTATGTTTATGTTTCTGTTCAAGGTTTATAGACGTTTATCAAAATAAGCTTTTACAGTTTTCTTTACAACTTTTGATTTTGTAAAGTATAAAAAACTCTGAAACCCTTTATATAAAGGACTTCAGAGCCTTAAATTTCAAACTGGCAGGGGTAGTAGGACTCGAACCCACATCAACGGTTTTGGAGACCGCTATCTTAGCCTTTGGACGATACCCCTAAGTGCCCGTTAATGATAACATGAATTAAATGGTTGTGCAAGCTCTTTTTTTAAAAAATCTCAATTGACAATAATATGAGGGTTACTTATAATTAATTAGGTATTGTAAAGAACATACCTAAAAGGAGGCTCTTATGTCAAGCCAAGTAGTTGTAGGTACCCAATGGGGCGATGAGGGTAAAGGAAAAATCGTCGATGTTTTAGCAGAAAAGGCGGATATGATCGTTCGTTTCCAAGGTGGAGACAATGCAGGTCATACAGTCATTGTAAATGGTAAGAAACATGTATTGCACTTATTACCAAGTGGTGTTTTACACGAAGAAGCAACTTGTATTATTGGTCCAGGAGTTGTTTGTAACCCATTTGTATTATTAAAAGAAATGGAACAATTAGAAAAAGATGGTTTATCAACGAAACACATCATTATTAGTGACCGTGCACAGATGTTAATGCCATATCATCAATATCAAGATGAATTAGAAGAGCAAGCTGCATCTAATAAAATCGGAACTACAAAACGTGGAATTGGTCCATGTTATGCAGATAAGTATGCTCGTCATGGTATTCGTTATCATGAATTTAAAGATTTTGAACATTTTAAAGTTCGTTTAAAAGACTGCTTAGATTTCAAAAACAAATTATTTACTGCTGTTTATGGTGGAAAAGCTATGGATTACGATAAGATGGTAGCTGATTTTGAAGCTATTTATGATCGTATTGTCCCTATGATCCAGGAAACAACACACTTAGTCAATGAAGCATTGGATGAAGATAAGACTGTATTATTTGAAGGTGCTCAGGCAGCTATGCTTGATATCAACTATGGAACATATCCATATGTAACTTCTTCAAGTCCAACAAGTGCTGGTGTTACTACAGGTGCTTGTATTGCACCAAGTCGTATTCAGACTGTTGTTGGTGTTGTAAAAGCATACTCAACACGTGTAGGAGAAGGACCATTCGTAACTGAATTATTGGATGAACAAGGTGAATGGATTCGTGAACACGGTGGAGAATATGGAGCTACTACAGGTCGTCCTCGTCGTTGTGGATGGTTGGATCTATTGACTGTAAAACACGCAAACTTAATGAGTGGATTAACAGATATCGTTATCACTAAGATTGACGTATTAGATGGTTTAGATGAAATCAAGGTTTGTGTTGGATACGAAATCGACGGTAAAGAATATAACTATATTCCTAGTGATCAGGCAGATGTTGCCAAGGCAAAACCAATCTATAAAACTTTCAAAGGTTGGAAGACAGATATCACTAAGATGACTTCAGTCGATCAATTGCCTCAGGAATGTTTAGACTATGTACACTTCATTGAAGAATTCACAGGCGTACGTGTTTCTATGATTTCTGTAGGACCAGATCGTGTTAATAATATTTACGTACATGAGATCAAGTAATTTGATCTCTTTTTTTGTGCTATAGTTGTTTTGTGATTTTATGATACTTGATACATTTCATCGGCATTATAATTCTTTCTTTGATTCTGAAAAGAAAATAGCGGATTATATTATTCAACACCCAAAAGAAGTGGTAAATATGACGTTTAAGGAGCTTGCCCAAGCATGTAATACTTCGCAGGCGAGTGTTTCGCGTTTTGCCAGAAAATGTCAGATGGATAGTTTTCATCATTTAAAGGTGAATTTGGCTAGAGACTGTGTGAACGAAATTGAACAAAAATCAAATACCATTTCTACAAGTGATATTTCAGGTTCTTTAGAGACCATTCTTTCCAATAAGATTTCAGAACTTACGGCTACAATACGTAATAAAGATGTGGATCAATTGAGTGTGATTCTTTCTTTGATTCAAAATGCTAAACACGTACTTGTGTGTGCTGTAGGAAATACGATTCTGGTAGCGCTTGATTGTATGTTTAAATTTAACGAGATTGGTATTTTAACCTTTACATCAACCATTTGGGAAAATCAGGCATCTTATGCATTAGGACTTGATGCAAGTGATGTAGTGATTGCCATCTCAAACAGTGGGGAGAGTAGCCAAGTTTTAGCGGTTTGCTGAGAAATGAAAAAGTGTCATGTACATACGATAGGAATTACGAATACTTTAGAAAATAGTCAGGATCAAATGAGTCAATGTGAAGAATTATATGCTTCTTTGAAGGAGTAGTTCTTCTTTTTTGCATGAATTAAAATTACATGTTATATTGAAGATGGTGATGATTATGAAAAAGAAATGTGCATTATACGCATCAAAATTAGTGAAAGATGGTATGATTGTAGGATTAGGTGGCGGAAGCACCATATCGTATTTAATTGATTATGTGAAGGATAAAGATATCAAGGTGGTATCTCCTTCTTCTAAGACGGTGTTATTAGCTCAAAAGGCAGGTTTGACAGTATTGAATACGCAATATGTGAATCACATTGATATTGCCTTTGATGGATGTGATGAAGTGGATTCGCATTTAAATGCTTTAAAAGTGGTGGTGGTATTCATACGCAGGAAAAGATCATTGCGTCGATGGCAGATGAATATGTTGTATTGGTGGATGAGAGTAAATTTCATGATACTTTGGCATTTCAAGTGCCAGTTGTAGTGGAAGTGTTACCCAAAGCATTTAGTATCGTAAAAAAGAAATTAGGAAGATTTAAATGGAAATGTTGAATTACGTACAGCAACGAATAAAGATGGATTTCTAATGAGTGATGAAGGAAACATTTTATTGGATGTTTATTTCAATAATGTACAAGATATTGGCATGTTGAATCAAACATTATTGATGATGCCCGGTATTGTGGATACTAGTCTATTTGTAGATATACTGACTGGAATCATATTAGTAAATGATAAGGGTGTATTTAAAAAGGAAAAAAATTGTGAATTCTGTGCATTATAATTGGGGAATTGTTGGTACTGGTTGGATTGCACAAGATATGGCAAATGCTTTATTTAAAGGGTTGAAAAACTAATTTCATTAAATTCTTTAGGTCTAGTGAAGATAGTTCAAGTAAATTTTGGCAATTTTAAAGAATATGATGTCAACAATCGTTTCTTTAATCCAAACTTAGCTGGTGGTGCTTTACTTGATATTGGTGTATATGCCGTAGGTTTTGAGCCGTTAGTTTATGACAAGCAAACCTGATACCGTATTAACAACTATGACACCATTTGGAACGGGTGTCGGTGAATCAAGTGGTATCTTGCTACAGAATAAAGGGATAGAGATTGCGATGATTTCTTTAACGATGCGTGCTAAGCAGCCAAAAGAGGCTTTGTGGCTTGTGAAAACGGATATATTGAGGTGTATAATTTTCCTAGAGCTGAAAAGGCGACAATCACATATACAAGTGATGGACATACGCTAGAGTTAACTTGTCAAGAAAGACGTTTGGCACTAAATTATGAGATTCGTGATATGGAAGAATGCGTTTCAAGTTTAAATGGACAAACAAATATACAATATATTCAAGATGTGATGGATGTATTGACGAGGGTACAAGAAGTAGGGAATCGAATGAATAAAAAATATTTTTTCTTTGACATTGATGGTACTTTAACTGATCGAAACACTAGTAAAATCGTACCGAGTGCACAAGTGGCATTAAATGAACTTCAAAAGGCAGGCCACTTTGTGGCTATTGCGACAGGTCGTGCTCACTATAAAGCACGTAAGTTTATGGAAAGTGTGGGCCTTCATGATATGGTTTGTTGCGGTGGTGGCGGGTTAGTCATTCATGATGAATTGGTTCAAAATATTCCTTTAGATTTAGAAAAATCAAAGGCAATTGCCAAGCAAGCATTATCTTTGGGATATGGTGTTTTATTTACGTTAGACGACTCAATTAAGGTATATACTCAAGATCATACATTTCAAAATCAGGTGGGGGATCGTAAAGAGCCTACAGAATATGTGTATGATGGAAATTTGGATGTAGACAAGTTGAATGTTATTTACAAAATGTATATTTCCATCCCAAAAGACAAAGAATCCGAATTGACTTTAAAGGATACACTTGGAAATCTTCGCTTTGTGCCAGATTATTTAATGTTTCAATATGATGCGAAACACCAAGGAATCTTGGATATGATGCAGCATATTGGTGGTGATTTAAAAGATGTAGTTGTCTTTGGGGATGATACAAATGATATGGTTATGTTTGATCCGCAATGGACAAGTGTAGCCATGGGTAATGCGTGTCAAGAATTAAAGAATATCGCAACAATAGTCACAGATGCCAATGTAGATGATGGAATTTATAATATTTGTAAGAAAATGGAGTGGATTTAAGGCTCTAAAAAGACATTTTTTTGATTTTTATTCGAAAAAGTGTCTTTTTTTACGTATATGAGTATGTAGGCAATATAAAATTCTGTTTCTATTACAACCTAGTTGCTTCGATAGTAAAATCCATTGTTGTTAAAAAACGAAGATGAAATTGTTGCTTGGTCAGTGACACAAAAGTAATGATGGTTCTTTTAAATATCGTTACTACAATATTCAAGCCTTATCTCATGAATTGTTTTTAAGTTTCAAGAAAATATACAAATCCATATTATGATATTTATAAGTCTAGGTGAACAGTTAAATGCCTGCTAGAAAGAGGTGCTCATGCGTAGCGCAAATTTATTAAATGTTTTCGCCTTTAAGTATGTTTTTGGCGAAGATTGTAAGGAGGCAAACGATGCCTTAAAATCATTACTCACGGTATTTTTGGAAAGAAAGGTGGTGAATGTACATGTAACGAATGTGGGGGTTGATCCAATACTTGAAGCTTTTGTAGAATTTGACGACAACACCAAGATGAAATTAGCTATTCTGATAGATCAAAATATAATCAAATTACATCGCTTATCTGAATATTATCTTATGAGGTTGTTTGGATCACAGGAAGAATATGATTTAAACCCATGTCAAGTCATTGCGTTCTATGATGGTAAGGAATGTGAATTTGAAATAGATCTTCAATTTAGAAATGATAATGGTATTTTGTTTTTTCCGGATGGCATGTTGAAAATATCTGTGTATTCAACACAAAATTTAGATAAGTCTTATGATCAGATGAATGATAAAGAAAAAATGGTATATACTTTTTGAATTGTCGTGATAATGGTAAAACTAAGATGATAGAAAATGATGAAGTAATTCAAACGGTAGAAAAACGAGTAGAAACCATATCGAATGATTGTTGGACAAAATGGATTGAAGATTTTAGAATACAACAAGAAAATGAACTAAAACTTGAATTTGATGAAGCTATAAACGATTAAAGGAAGCGAATAAACGATTAGAGGAGGCTCAAAAACGATTAGAGGAAGCAAATAAAAAAGTACAAGAAGCAAATAAACGTGCAGATGAATCTGATAAGCTGGTTGATAAGATGAATCAAGAAATGACTTAGATGGTTCGAACTATGCTTTCAAATGGTATGAGCGTATCTCAAGATGCGAAATGTTTATCGAGAAGTGAAGGAAAAATCATGAAAAGGATTTTTAGTCGTCTTTATGACGACTTTTTTCTTGCCACTTTAAGTGGAAAAAGAAGATTTGAAAATTATTCTGTTAATATTTAATATATAGTTAACAATTTGGTCGACAAAAATTGTATACGAGGAGAGCGAAAATGGAAAAAATTCAAAATGTTCTTATGAAGTATTTGATGCCAATTGCGAACAAGCTTGAACAACAAAAACACATTCAAGCTATCAAAGATGGAATCGTTGCTTCAATACCTATTATTATCGTTGGTTCATTCTGTACTATTTTCTTAGGTATTGCCAACCTTTTAGGAAGTGGACCTGTTTATGATTTTTTAAATGCAAATATGGGGGTCTTGACATATGCATCAGCATTCACAAACGATATGCTTGCGGTATATGCAACATACTTTATTGCGAAAACTTTATCTGAAAAATATGATTTAAAAGGAAGTCAACCTGCTGTCACAGCTTTAGTTGTTTTCTTCATTCTTTGTGCTGTAGTCAAAGATGGTCAACTAAATACATCTTATTTAGGATCAACTGGATTATTTACAGGTATTGTTGCAGCCCTATTTACAGTTGAAATTTATCACATTTGTTACGAGCGTAAATGGTATATTAAAATGCCAGAAAGTGTACCACCAATGGTACAAGATAGCTTTGCAGCCTTAGTACCGTTAGTATTGAATACAATTATCGCCGTTGCGATCGCAAATCTTTCGTTAACATTTGGTAAGGTAGCCTTCCCACAATTGATTATGAATGTATTAGCACCAGCTGTAACAGGCATGGATACACTACCAGCTTTATTGATTGTGATATTCTTAACTCAGCTATTATGGTTCTTTGGATTACATGGACCAAGTATTACTTCTGCTGTATGGGCAACTTTTGCGATTGCGTATGCCGCTGAAATATTGCAGCATATACAGCAGGACAACCTGTTCAACATATTTTCACGTTTGGATTATTCTATGGTATATTATGTGTATCAGGATCTGGTTTAACATTAGGATTAAATATTTTAATGATGAAATCAAAGGCGAAATCTTTGAATTCAGTAGGTAAGGTATCAATTATTCCTAGCTTGTTTGGAATCAATGAACCATTGATTTTTGGTACGCCAATTATCTTGAATCCATTTATGTTTATTCCATTTGTGTTCGGACCATTGATCTGTACAACAATTGTATATTTAACAATGAATTTAGGCTTAGTCGGTAAACCAATTGCCAATCCTCCAGGATTCTTGCCTCCAGGAGTAAGTGCATTCTTAATGACATTAGATTGGAAGGCTGTAGCCTAGTATTTGTATTGTTGATTCTACAAACTGTGTTCTATTATCCATTCTTTAAGATGATGGAAAAAGAAGAGCTACAAAAAGAACAAGCTTTAGAAAAATAGGAAGAGAAACATGTTAACAGCTAGGCAATTAAAAATTATAAAATTGATTATGAATATCCCGGGATTCATGGAAAAGAAATATCAGAAAATCTAAATGTGTCAACACGAACTATACGTAATGAAATCACATTTATGAATGATGTGACAAACTGTATATTAATACGTTCGAGTACCAAACAAGGATATATGATCAATGATGAGCACCTAGACATTATTCATAACATAGTCAATCAGGATAATGAAAATGTAGATCTAGCTGTCTATCGTATTTACAAAATTATAGGTAAAATACTATTCTTTGAGGATTGCAGTATATATGATTTATCTGAATTATTAGGTTTATCCGATTCTGTAATCCGCAAAGAAATCAATAAAGTGATTCAGTTTTTGTTGAAAAACTACAATGTGGAATTATTCAAGCTAAAAAAGATGAGTGTGTCATTTTATTAGAAGAAAGTGAAATTCGTGAGCTTCTTTTTAAAATCGTAAAAGACATGGCACTCGAAAATCCAGATGCATTAATGGATATTCTTTATATGCTTCTAAGTGATTCGTGGGTTATGAAATATTATAAATCCACAAAGGAAGATGTAATCAAAATCATGAATGGAGAACAAGTCTATTTATCAGAAACAGACTTATCCATTTTTGCAGCATGCATCTTGATATGTCGAGTACGAAATCTAAATGGATACAATCTCGAAGATAATCAAATAAGTTCTCCCGACGATCTTTATACTCGTGTCATTACTAAATTATGTATGCAGTCGTCTTATTTAGAACAGGCAGATATTCCGATTCTATATAATTCTTTTACATACATTTAAAATAAAATCAACAGATGAAGTACCAAAAATCACAGATTTTACAGTGCTTGTATTTGATGAATTCTGTAATGAAGTATTTGATAAATATTCAATCAACTTAAAGGAATCGGAAACTTTATCGAGTAAAATGCTTTTGCACATAGAGTTTATGAATCGACGAGTTATTGGTGGATATGAATTGAAAAATCCCATTGTTGATGATGTAAAGACAAAGTTTCCATTTGCGTTTGAAATCAGCATGATGATTGTTCCCATTCTTTTCAAATACAAACGTGTTTATGTTACAGAAGATGAAATTTCATATTTAACTGTATATGTGGCACAATTTTTAGAGAATGAAAATGTAAAACTTAAAACAATCGTTGTCACAAGTCAGCGCCATAGCGTTAAACAATTGTTGACACAATGGCTTGAAATGTATTTTAAAAACCAGATTGCGATTGTAGATATCATAAATAAGGAAGCTTTGAAAAAGATGGATCTTACATCCATTGATTTAGTCATTACGTTGGATTCATTTCTTATCTTAAAAGATGTTGAAGTATTCAGTATGGATAAGTTGCCAGAAATCAAAGATATTGAACGATTGAATTCAATGATTCACATGATTCGTATGAATAAACGTGTTTCTAAGATATTAGATTGTTATATTCAAAAAGAACATGTAAAGGTATATCCAGACACAAAAGAGCTTTCAGAACTTTTACAAGAGATGTCTCAAAAGTTACATGAATCAGGATTCATATCCGATACAAAAGGATTCTATGAAGATGTTTTGTTGAGAGAAAAGAATTATCCAACCAATTTAGGATCACAAATGATGGTTCCACACGCTCTGTTTACATTTGCCGATAAAACAGGTATCGAAGTGGCCTTGCTGAAAAAGCCATTAGAACATGATGGAAATCAAGTGCAGCTCGTATTCTTATTAGCACTCGAAAAGAAACGAAACGATGAAATGAACTTGTTGTTTCAATTCTTTAACCAAATTGTTTCACACAAAAAATATATGCATGAACTTCTTCAAAGTGAAGATAGTGATGCCTTCATTAAAAACTTATATAGTTTTAAATTGTTAGAGTAAAAAGCAATAAAATCAAACATAATATATGTATCAATTTATTGTCTTATGAAAAGAAAGTGAGATAGTAAAATGAAGAAATTTTCAATTGTTATTGCAGGTGGAGGAAGTACATATACTCCAGAAATTATTTTAATGTTGTTAGACAACTTAGATCGTTTACCATTAAGAAGTATCAAATTATATGATAACGATGAAGAACGTCAAAATCATGTCGCAAAGGCGTGCGAAATCTTAATCAAAGAAAAAGATCCAACCATTCAATATGTCGCAACAACAGATCCAGAAGTAGCTTATACAGATGTTGACTTTGTATTAGCACACATTCGTGTAGGTAAGCTTGAAATGAGATCTCTAGACGAAAAAATTCCATTGAAATATGGTGTTGTTGGACAAGAAACATGTGGTCCTGGTGGAATGGCTTATGGTTTACGTAGTATTCCGGGTGTATTGGAAAACATTGAATATATGGAAAAATATTCACCAAATGCGTGGATGTTAAATTATTCCAATCCGGCTAGTATTGTAGCAGAGGCATGTCGTCGTTTTAAACCAAACTCAAGAGTAATCAATATTTGTGATATGCCAATTGGTATGGAGCATACAATTGCACGTATTTTAGGTTTCAAAAGCCGTAAAGAAATGTGCATCCGTTATTATGGATTGAATCATTTCGGATGGTGGACATCAATCAAGGATAAGGATGGAAAAGAATATATTCAAGACTTGATTAAACACCAGTTAAAATATGGAAACTGTTTAGCCGATGATGATGCATCAAATTATACAGACAGCTCATGGTTTGATACAGCTAAAAAGGTAAAGGATATTATCGCAATCGATCCAACGATGTGTCCAAATTCATATTTCCAATACTATTTATTTGGAGATGATATGGTGGCACATACAGATCCAAATTATACTCGTGCTGATCAAGTTGTGGATACAAGAGAAAAACGTGTATTTGGTGAATGCGCTCGTATTGAAAAAGTAGGTACCGCAAAGGATACAACACTACAAATCGGTATCCATGCTGAATTTATTGTGGATCTAGCAACGGCCTTAGCATTTAATACGCATGAAAGAATGTTGTTGATAGTTCCAAATAACGGAGCAATTTCAAACTTTGAAAACGATGCTATGGTTGAAATTCCTTGTATTGTTGGAAAAGATGGATATGAACCACTAACTGTGGGTGAAATTCCACATTTCCAAAAGGGATTGATGGAACAACAAGTGAATTGTGAAAAGCTTGTTGTCGATGCGTATGAGCAGCACAGTTATTTAAAAATGTTACAGGCATTAACTTTAAATAAATGTGTTCCAAATGCCAATGTGGCAAGAAAAATTTTAGATGATTTTATTGAGGCGAATAAAGCATATTGGCCAGAATTAAAATAGAAAGAGGAAGTCAAAATGAAAATATTGTTATGCTGTAATGCAGGGATGTCAAGTTCAATTCTTGTTAAAAAAATTAGAGATGTTGCCGAAAAAACAGGTGAAGAAATTGAAGTGAGTGCAGTAGCTAATGCTTCAATTAAGAACGAAGTGGGTAAATGGGATGTATGCTTAGTAGGTCCACAATTGGTTTTTGCGGTTGATTCAATTCATCAACAATTAAATATTCCAGTTGCAAGTATTGAACCTAGAGCATACGCGATGGCAGATGGAGCTGCTGCTATTGAAATGGCAAAGAAATTATTGGGGTAATATGGCTAACGTTGAACAAATATCACAAGTTGCTATGCAAGTTATTACATATGCTGGTATGGCAAAGTCAAATTATTTAGAAGCTCTTAAATATTATCGTGAAAAAGATCAAACAGCTTACGAACAATCAATGTCAAATGGAGATGAAAGTTTTTCACAAGCCCACGAAGCCCATCTTCAATTGTTACAGCAGGAAATGAATACGCAAGAACCACAAATCACAATGTTGATGGCGCATGCGGAAGATCAGCTTATGTCAGCAGAAACAATAAAGACTTTGATTCAAGAAATAATTTTATTAATAGAAAGTAGAGGCAAATAAAATGACAATTTGGGCAGACATTCAGACAAAGAATGGCTTTGCATCGGACGAAGTACAATCTTCATTACAGAAGTATATTCGTCGTGCAAAAGTTGAAGAAGCTTGTCAAGCAGCCTATGAATTATATACTTCAGGACCTGTCTTCTTAGACAAAATGTGGTCTCGTCTAGAAACGATTGCAGTTGAAGATGTTGGATTTGGAGATTTAAATGTTCCAGTTTTAATTCATGCACTTGATCAGATGCGTAAAAATTTCCCATACAATGATGGGGATCAACCTATGTATTTTATTCATGCGATTCGCGTGCTTTGTACATGTACAAAGGATCGTTCAAGTGATTATTTGAAAAATATCATTATTAAGGAATCGGCTATGGGAAAAGTGGTGGAAGTACCAGATATCGCATTGGATAAACACACTAAACGTGGACAAGAAATGGGACGTGGATCAAAACACTTCTTCGAAGAAGCCACAAAAGTGATTCCACAATTAGAAATCGACAATGATTATCGTGAACGCTATGGAAAGATTCTTGAAACATATGATCCAGATCATGTTGTTGAGAATGCATTCAAATATAGTTCAGAACAATATTAATGGAAAGTGAGTGTAAGAGAATATGTCATATAATATTTGGGCTGCCGCAAAACAAGAAATGGCTTAGCCGCAGATGAAGTGATTTCTACA
>ENA-OQIR01000314-OQIR01000314.1-human-gut-metagenome-genome-assembly--contig:-NODE-314-length-22327-cov-1.810991_pt1 | contig 22327 bp, 36 predicted proteins | sample MGYA00242580_ERZ504745 | MGnify/ENA primary metagenome ERZ504745 (study PRJEB26092, sample SAMD00036214) | human gut metagenome | host: Homo sapiens | study: EMG produced TPA metagenomics assembly of...
TGTTTGGTCATCGCCGCCGCTCTGTTGGTTTCCATTACCGCGAAAAAACGGAAGCAATCCGGTGAAAAGAGTCCTGCCCTGATGAGGACGACTCTAAGAATGACGGCAATCAGAAAGGGCTGTAAATGAAAACAGAGCTTCGAAAGATTCCAGGTGTGGGAAAAGCCACCGAGGAGGATCTGATTCGTTTAGGGTATCCAACCATTGAATCCTTGAAGAGCGCGGACCCGGAGGAGCTTTACCGCCGGGACTGTGAAATAACGGGAACGCTCATCGACCGCTGTCAGCTGTATGTTTACCGATGCGCCGTGTATTTCGCGAAAACAGAGCATCCTGATCCGGAAAAGCTGAGATGGTGGTATTGGAAGGATCAGAAAAAGGGCGGATAAGCTTCCTGAAACAGACTTAGAGGGACCTCTTTGAGAAAACAAAGGCGGCCGATGTCTCAGCGGCGGCTTAAGCAGGCTGGGCGGCCTGCCGGTGAGAGGCTTTTTCGTTCTGTTATGAGTGTTTTGTGAGATTATTCCGCTTATATTCCTGCGGCTTTGGCACTCTGCCGGCGCCGGGGAGATCCCGCCGTGCCGCCGGCAGAGTGTGCGCGGCATAAGGCGGCTGGCAAGCAGCCTAATGGTTTATGAAAATAACGGGCAATAAGGAGAAATACTGTGATCGCGATAGTATCCCCAGCGAAAAATATGCGGACGGCCGGCCTCAAGGGCCTGGAGCTGACCCGTCCGGCTCTTTTGGAGAAAACACGCCGGCTCTTGCCGATGCTCCGGGCTTTGGAGCCTGGGAGCTGGAAAGCCGGCTGAAAATCAACCCCCAGCTGGCGATGAAAGCCTTTTCGGACTTCCAGGAGTTTGAATCTCCCGGCGGGGAAAGCCCGGCGCTGCTGTCTTACCACGCCTCGCGTATCAAAATTTAGAAGCGGAAAGCCTCGGCCTGGAGGATTTCACCTTTGCGGGCGGCAGCTTAGAATCTTAAGCGCTTTTTACGGCGTGCTGCGGCCTGGCGACGCGATCAAGCCTATCGCCTGGAATTTCAATGCGGATTCCAGCCTGGCGGAAAAAGCCTTTACCATTTTTGGGGCGATTCTATTTACCGGGAGCTGTTCCGAAATGGGGATACGGTGATCAATTTGGCGTCCAGGGAGTATTCCAAAACCGTTTCTCCCTTTTTGAAGACAGGGGATCGATGATTACCTGTGATTTTTTGACCTTCCGCAGGGGAAAGCTAATCACGCTGGCGGCCTTGGCAAAAATGGCCCGGGGCCGGATGGCCAGATTTTTGATCGACAACCGCATCCGAGAGCCGGAGGGCTTGCGGGAGTTTTCCTGGGAGGGCTACGAGTTTTCTCCGGAGCACAGCGACGGCGAAAATTTCCGGTTTGTTCAGCGTTTTTAAGTCGGAAGCCGCCATGCCAATTCCAGAAAATTCCGGAATTGGCTCCCGCGCCTCATATTCCAGGCCGCTGTGCAGCCCGATGACCCGCCATTGTATTTTAGGAGGTATTTTTATGATCGAACAAGGAATGAAAGCGCCGGACTTTACCCTGGAGGATAAAGACGGAAATCAGGTTAGCTTGTCTCAGTTTTTGGGACAGAAGGTCATTTTATATTTTTATCCCCGGGACAATACCCCGGGCTGCACCGCTCAGGCCTGCGGCTTCCGGGACGCCTATGACGAGCTTCAGGGCAAGGCGGTGGTCATCGGGGTTTCTAAGGACAGCGCCGCCTCCCATCAGAAATTCGCTCAAAAATACCAGCTGCCCTTTGTTCTGCTGTCAGATCCCCAGCGCCAGGCCATCGAGGCCTATGGGGTGTGGCAGGAGAAAAGGCTCTATGGCAAAACCAGCATGGGCGTGGCGAGAACCACCTTCCTCATTGACGAAAAAGGCGTGGTGGAGAAGGTGTTCCAGAAGGTAAAGGCCGCCGAAAACGCCCGGGAAATTCTGGACTATTTGGAAGGCTAAGGAGAGCGCTGTTTATGAACAACGGCCGGCTGTTTGAAATTCTTTATTTGCTGATGGAGGGGAAACCGTCACCGCTTCGGCACTTGCCCGGCGGCTGGAGGTTTCCCCCAGAACCATTTACCGGGATGTAGAAGCGCTGAGCGGAGCGGGCATACCAATCTACATGACCAAGGGAAGGGGAGGGGGAATCCGGCTTTTACCGGATTTTGTGCTGGAGAAATCCCTGTTTTCCCATCAGGAACAGGATGAAATCCTATATGCCCTGCAAAGCCTGGCGGTTACCGGCGGCCTGCAGGACAAAACGGTGCTTTCCCGAATGAGGCGCTTTTTCAAAGAACCCCCGCCGACTGGATTGATGTGGATTTTTCAGGCTGGGGACACGGCCCGCAGGAGAGGGAAAAATTCCTGAGAATCAAACAGGCGGTTTTGGAAAGCCGGGTGCTTTCCTTTACCTATTACAGTACCTGCGGCCAAACCACAAACCGCCGGATTGAGCCGATGAAGCTCCGGTTCCGCGGCTCCGCCTGGTATGTCCACGGCTTTTGCTGGAAAAGCAGGAGCTCCGGGTCTTTAAGGTGAGCCGGATGGAAGGAATATCGGTGACGGAAGAAGCCTTTGACCGCCGGGCGCTGGAGCTGCCGCCCTTGGAGGAGGAAAGCCTGCCTGCTGAAAGGATGGTCTCACTCACACTGGAGTTTGAGCCATGGTGCGCTTACCGGGTATACGATGAGTTTGACAGAAAACTGATTACCCCCGGAGAGGACGGCAGGCTGCGGGTGGCCGTTGATTTTCCCCGGGGAAGCTGGGTGCTGGGCTATCTGCTTTCCTTTGGAGATGGGGTCACGGTTCTTTCCCCGCCGGAGCTTCGGCGGCGCTGAAAGGCCAGGGGGAACGCTGAAGGAAAGTATTCCTCCGCTTTATAATATGACAGCTTGTGTCAAATTATCTGTGCTAGGATGAGCCTATCAAAAGACGGGAGGAACGAGGGATGGAGCGACGGTTTTGTCAAAGCTGCGGTATGCCGCTGGGGGATGAGACGCTGCTGGAAACGGAGAGCAGCGGGAAAAATGCCGGGAATATTGTGTTTATTGCTAGTAAAAGGGCGCTTTCCCCCAGGACTGCATGATGGAGGAAATGGCGGATGCCTGCCTGAGCTATAGCAGGAAAGAAGGCGGGACAGAGCAGCCCTGTCTGACCAGGGAGACCATGCTGCGGTGGTTCTCCACATGAAAACGCTGGTGCAAAGGAGAGTAGGAGATGCTGGAGCTGGTGCCGGCCAAATCGATTTTAGCGAGAAATAAAGATCCCCGGTGGTTCGGCATCGACTACCAGATGAATCTGTACCGGGGCTGCTGCCACGGCTGCATTTACTGCGACAGCCGCAGCGAATGCTATGGCATCGAGGAATTTGACCGGGTGAGGGGCAAGAAAAATGCCCTGGCCCTGTTGGAGGAGGAGCTGCGCCACAAACGAAAAACCGGGGTAGCGGCTACCGGGGCCATGAGCGACCCTATAACCCTTATGAGAGTGAGGCTGAATTGACCCGCGGCGGCCTGAAGCTGCTGGACCAGTACGGGTTCGGGGCGGCGGTCGCTACCAAAAGCGCCAGGATTACCCGGGACCTGGACGTGCTGAAAAGGATACAGTCACATTCTCCGGTGCTGTGTAAGATTACCGTCACCACCTGCGACGACGAGCTGTGCCGGAAGCTGGAGCCTTATCCCTCCGTAACCTCGGAGCGGATGGAAGCGGTTAGGATCCTCAGCGGCGCCGGGATTTTCACAGGCTTTTGCTGATGCCGGTTCTGCCTTTTTTAGAGGACAGTCTGGATAATCTTCTGGGGATCGTCCGGCTTGGGGCGGAAAACGGCGCTAGGTTTATTTACCCAGCCTTTGGAGTGACCCTGCGGCAAAATCAGAGGGAATACTTTTACGATCAATTGGAAAAACGGTTCCCGGGAGAAAACCTGGCTCGGAGGTATCAGGAGAAATATGGCTCCAGCTATGTTTGCAGGGCAAGAAACGCCAAGATCCTGGGGGAGGCTTTCCGCCGTGCCTGCCGAAAGGAGGGAATTTTATATTCCATGACGGAAATTATCAAGCTTACCGGGCACCTTACGATCCGGTGCAGACCAGCCTGTTTTAGCCCGGACCAGTCCCGGCGGAAAAAATGAAAGAAAGCCTGTTATCAGACTCATGGGGAAAATCCCGGCTGGAAGTTTTTCTGGCGGAAAACGGAGGACGGAAAGGAACGGCTTAAAAAATGGCTCAAAATAGAAACCACGGACGGGGCTATAAAAATTGCGGAAGCGGCGTGAACATCATGGGAGCGCCACGGAAGCGCTTTAAGGCTGCGGGAGCGGTTTGGGCGGCTATTCTTAGAAAAAGGCTGGGAAAGCAGGCGCTTTATGAAAAAGCTCAGAAGGCATAAACAGGGCCAATAAAGAAAATTTAGAAAAACAGGAGAGCGCTGCGGCTGGGTACGCGGGCCGCAGGCTGGGAGGAGAACTGGGATGGAAAAGCTGGATTACAAAAAGCAATATAAGGATCTCTACCTGCCGCCGAAAAAACCGGTGGTGGTCGATGTTCCCGAGATGTTTTTTTGATGGTTGACGGATGGGGAGCGCCGGAAGAACCAAGCTACCAGGAGGCGGTCTCGCTGCTGTATTCCGTGGCATTTACGATTAAGATGAGCAAAAGGAACGGCAGCCAGCCGGAGGGCTACTTTGATTATGTGGTGCCTCCTCTGGAGGGGCTTTGGAACTGCTCGGAAGAGGGGGTTCATCCGGATCGGAGCCGGTGGGTATGGACATCCCTATTGCGGCAGCCGGAATTTGTCACCGGCGAGGTGTTCCGTTGGGCCGTGGCACAGGCCGCCCGCAAGAAGCCGGAGCTGGATTACGCCAGAGTGCGTCTGGAACCTACGGCGAGGGGCTTTGCGTTCAGATGCTGCACATGGGCCTTACAGCCGGGAACAGGAAACCGTTGATACGCTGGCAGCCTTTTTGGAAAGGGAGGGGCTGGTCTATGACCATGGGCGCCGCCATCATGAGATTTATTTGTCCGATCCCAGGAGGTGCGCTCCGGAACGGCTGAAAACGGTGCTCAGGCTTCCGGTGAAAAGAAAAATCGTGTGAGAGGTATAAAAAACAGGCGGAGAATTTCTCCGCCTGTTTTTATACCGGATTTTGAGGGAACGGAAGCTTCCTTATGGAAATACAGCGTGAAAATACCTCCATAGCTGAAATTGGACTGGGCGGGCCGGCATCCAAGCCGGCGGAGACTGCCGTTTTTTCTGCCAAGAGGGAAGGCGCGGCCTACCGATCCTGGGCTGATGGTTAAAATAAAACACGGCAAGCTGGGTGCGGTCCCGAAGCTCCAGCTTATCCAGAACGGCGCTTAAATAATTACGAACCGTGCCCTCGCTGAGAAACAAGGCCTCCGCGATCTCTTTATTGCTGAGGCCCTTGGCGACCAGCGAGATAACATCCAGCTCCCGGGGGCTGACGCCGCGGGCGGCAAAAATCAAATTTGTCTCCCGACTGCATCAGCTCCGGCAGCTTGGTGACGATCTCGCTGCCGAACACGCTTTGCCCCGATTCCACCGCGTGAAGGCGGGCAGGATGCTTTCGAAATTCTGCTTGATTAAATAGCCCTTCGCCCCAAGCTTCAGGGCCTTGATAATATATTCATCGTCGGAAAACGTGGTCAAAAACAAAATTTTCGCCTCCGGAGCCTCCCGGAGAATCAGCTCTCCCGCCTCCAGGCCGGTGAGGCCGTCCATACGGATGTCCATCAGCAGCACATCGGGCCGCAGACGGCGGTAAAGAGAAACAGCTTCCCGCCCGCTGCCGCCGGTACCGACTACCTTCACCTGGGGATCGGTTTCCAATATGGTTTTCAGCGAGGCGCAGACCAGGGCGTCGTCGTCAATAATCAGCAGCTTCATGAACATCCTCCTTTGGAATGGTGATGAAAAGCCGGAACCCGTTTTTCCGGCTGACGGTCAAGTTGCCGTGGAAAGCGGCCAGCCTTTCCTCCATGTTTCTCAGGCCGATGCCCGCCCTGTCTCCGGCAGCCTGCCGGGTACCGTTGTCCTGCACGATCATTTGGTAAAAGCCCGGAAATTCCACTGCGGAAACCTGGGCCGCGGTGGCGTTGGAATGGCGCATAATATTGGAAAGGGCTTCACGGACGATGGCGATCAAACAGTATTTCAACTCCAGCGGCATGGCGCCGCAGTCGTATTGCAGGCTGATCGGACAGAAGGTAAAGCCGCGGCACAGGGTTTCCAGCTGAGAGCGAAGATCAATAGATTCCTCATGCAGGTCGTGGACGCTTTCCCGTATACTGTCCATGGCCTGGGATAAGGTGGATTTCAAGGTGTCCAGCTGGGCGTTCAGCTCCGGCTCCTGACGGTGGACCGCCTTGAGCGCTCCAAGCTGCAAAATGGAGCGGGAAAGAAGATGTCCCACGCTGTCGTGGATTTCCCGGGCGATCCGGTTGCGCTCGTTTAAGGTGGCGACCTGGATTTCGTAATCCTGCTTTTCCAGCAGCTCCTTGTTCTTTTGCTCCAAATGGAGAGAAATCTCTTTTGCGTTATCGGTCAGGTCCTTATAGTCCCGGCGGGAGCGGCTTAAGGCCAGAGTCCGCAGCTTCAGCAGAGCGGAAAGGCCGGTATATAGGAAAAATACGGCCATCGCTAAGGGTGACACCCGCCCAAGCTGAAAAATACGGCTGACGGAAGAAGCAGGTAAACGGCGCGGAAGCAGGGCCTCCATAGGTCATAGGAGAGAAAAGGAATAAAAAGAAAAAATTCCGGCCGCAGGCAGCCGGCGGCTAGAAAGCCGATGGAACTGCAAAAGGAGAATTTTTCCGGGAAATAGCTGTTCAAAGAGGAAAGGCATAAAGCCGCCAATAGAGCCGCCAGGCACCAGGGGGAAAAGGCTTGCAGGGGCAGCAGCAAAACACAGCATAAAAAAAGGATCAGCTTATCCAGAAGCTCGCCCATACGAATGATCTCCTTTCCCCTGTGAAATTTGCCCTTAAGGCGTCAAAGGGAGCGCGGACGAAGCCTTCCGCAGGAGGCTCCGGGCCGTGCGCCGCAGGCTCCGGCTTGGCCCTTAGCTTTTTCGAAAGGCGCTTGGGCGGTTTTGGACCGGAGCTCTATTTCTATCTTAGCACGGGAAAAACCCCGGTGGCAAGAGGAAGGGGGAAATGGTGACATTTGTCACGGTGAAACAGGATGCCAGGCACTGGCCCGGGACGGATTTTTTCCGTATGATAGTACCATGAAAGAAATAGGAGGACGAAACCCATGATGATACAAGTGGAAAACCTGGTGAAGCGCTACGGCGACGTGGTGGCCCTGGACCATTTCAATTTACAGATCGCCGAGGGCGAAATTTTTGGCCTGCTGGGGCCCAATGGATCGGGGAAAACCACCGCGATCAACTGTATGCTTTCCTTGCTGAAATATGACCGGGGCGCCATTAAGCTGTTCGGCAGGCCGATGGGGCCGGACGCTTATGACCTGAAGCGGGAAATCGGTGTGGTAATGCAGAACGTAGCGGTGTTTTATGGGCTGACGGTCTATGAGAACATTAATTATTTTTGCAGCCTGTATCTAGACGACAAGCGCCAAAGGCAGCGGCTGGTAGAGGAGGCCATTGAGTTCGTGGGCCTGGAGGATTACCGGAGGTTTCTGCCCAAGCGGCTCAGCGGGGGCCTGCTCCGCCGCCTGAATATCGCCTGCGGCATCGCCCATAAGCCCAAGCTGATCTTTTTAGACGAGCCTACCGTGGCGGTGGATCCCCAGAGCAGGAACAGCATTTTAGAAGGAATCCAAAAGCTCAACAGGGAGGGCGCCACCGTGGTATACACCTCTCATTATATGGAGGAGGTGGAGCAGATCTGCACCCGGATCATGATTATGGATAAGGGCAAGGCGGTGGCGGTGGGCACCAAGGAGGAACTGAAGGCTATGATCGGCGCGGGAGAGAAGGTCACGGCGGAAATTTACCGGCTGGATCAGGAAAATCTGGCGGAGATCAGGAGGCTTGCCGGCGTGCGGGGGTAAGCTATGAGGAGGGCCTTCTGACGGTTCGGTTTAAAAGCGGCGGACATAATCTAATCACCCTGCTGGATTACCTGAAGCAGAGGGAAATCCCATTCGGCAGGATTTACTCCGAGCCGCCCACTCTAAACGACGTGTTTTTGGAGATTACGGGCAAGCAGCTGAGGGATTAAGGAGGTACACCATGTTTATCACTGGATTTGTAACCAGGATCAAATGCGCGTTCCGGGATAAGGAAATGATTTTCTGGACCCTTTTATTTCCCGTGATGCTGGCGACCCTGTTTTATTTCTGCTTTTCCAACCTGGATTCGGCGGACGCCTTTTCCCCGGTGAAAACCGCGGTAGTGGCCGACCAGGACTACCGGCAGGCTGCCGGCTTTCAGGCCGCCTTAGAGGAGGTTTCCAAAGAAGGGGAGGATAGGCTGTTACAGCTTACCCGGGTGGAAACCCGTGAGGAGGCGGACCGGCTGCTGGAGGATGGCCGGGTGGAGGGATATCTGACCATAGAGGCTGGGGCTCCCAAGCTGACGGTAAGGGACGACGGGCTTAACCAGACTATTTTAAAAAGCTTTTTGGACCAGTATTTGCAGATTTCCGCGACCGCCGCCCATATTCTGGAGAGAAATCCTCAGGCAGCTCAGCAAGGGCTGCTCACCGATTTGATGGGACAGCAGGAGTTTACCCGGGAAATTTCCCTGTCTAATGCGAAGCCGTCCCATCAGCTGCCTTATTTTTACGCGCTGATCGCTATGGTATGCCTGTACGGAAGCTTTCAAGGCCTAACAAGCGCCTTTTACCTGCAAGCCAATTTATCGGCTCTGGGAGCCAGGAGGTCCATGGCGCCCAGAAAAAAGCTGGCGATGATTACAGCCGATATGCTGGGCAGCCTGGCGGTGCATCTGCTCACCATGCTGGTTCTGCTCTGTTATCTGCTTTTGGTTCTGCGGCTGGATTTCGGAAACCAGATCGGCTATCTTCTGCTGACGGTGCTGGTGGGAAGCATCGTAGGCGTCTCGTTAGGAGCGTTGGTGGGAGCCGCCTTAAGGATCAAGGTGGAGGCCAAAACCGCGATTTTGATTACCTTGAGCCTGGCCTGCTGCTTCCTGGCGGGACTGATGGTGGAGGGGATCAGCTACGCCATTCAGCAGAACGCGCCGGCGGCGGCCTGGCTTAATCCGGCGGCCAGGATTTCCGACGCGTTTTACTGCTTGTATTATTATGATAACCACACCCGGTATTTTATGGATCTTGGAGTGCTGTGCGCTATGGCGGCGATATTCGGCTTAGGCGCCATGGCCTGCTTGAGGAGGCGGAAATATGAAAGTATTTAATCTGTGCGCCAAGGTGACAAAACGGCATCTGGTTTCCTTGGGCGTGTATTTGGGGATTTTCGCCGTGCTGGCCGTAATGCTTACCGCTTTCAACAATACCAGCCAAAGCCTCAGCTTTGAGGCGGTCAGGCCGTCGGCGGCCATTGTCAACCGGGATGGGGAATCGGCGCTGGTCAGAGGGCTGGAGGATTTCCTGGCGGGATATGCGGATATGGTGAAGCTGGAGGATGACCGGGAAGCCCTTCAGGACGCCCGCTTTTTTGACGCGGTGGATTATATTCTGATCATCCCCCAGGGCTTCGCCAAAGGACTTTTCCCAGGGCGGAGGCACTCTGGAGAAAAATACCCGGTTTACCTCGGCCGAGGGGCGTTACGCCGATCTGCTGGTGAACCGGTATTTAAGCGCCGCCAGAGCGTACCGGCAGGCGGCGCCGGAGCTGTCTGAGGAGGAGCTTTTAGAGGCGGTGAAGGCGGATGCTTCGGTGCAGGCGGAGGTAGAAAAGAAAAGCTTCCTGGAAAGCCAGCCCATCGATGAGAGCTTTCAGGTGTATTTCAGAACCTTACCCTATATCATGATGGCGGTTTTGATTCTGGCGGTCACCACGGTGATGATGGTGTTCAACAAGCCGGACCTGCGGATGAGAAACCTGTGCGCCCCGGTCAAGCTGCGTCATGTAAATCTTCAGCTGGCTTATACAACGTATGCCTGGGCGGGGTGGCATGGCTGGTGCTGTGCGCCATGGCGTTCCTGTTTTACGGCGGCCGTATCCAGGGAACGGATGTCAGGCTGGTCCTGCTGATCCTGCTCAACAGCATATGCTATCTGTTTGTCTGCCTTAGCGTGGCCTTCCTGCTGGGAAACTTTGTCAAGGACGGGGGCGGGCAGAATATCGCCGCCAACTTTATCTCCTTGGGGCTCAGCTTCCTCGGCGGCTCCTTTGTCCCTCTGGAGCTTTTGGGAGACAGTGTGCTTCAGGTAGCCCGCTACACGCCTTCCTACTGGTATAACCACGCGGTGGAAGCCATCTCCGGCCTGGTCCGCTTCGACAGCCAGGCCCTGGGCCCGGTTTTCATTTCCATGGCCATTCAAACCGGCTTCGCCGCCGCTGTTTTTTCCGTGGCTCTGGTGATCAGCAAGTTCCGCCGGCAGCGGACCGAGGGTTTTGCCTCCGTTAAAACGGAGATGGCGTAGCGAGGCTTTCCGGCAGAAGAGGGAACATCGCCGGCGGCGACGGCGCGGGATTGTGCAAGGCAGAAAAATTTGTGTTTCCTTGGCCTTTAGGGCTATCCTGGAAAAAGACCGCAAAAGGGCACCGGCGCTCAAGCGCCGGTGCCTTTCAGCTTCCGCCTTGACAGGATGGCCGCCGGTTACCGGTCGGAGGCGTAGCGGATTCCCCACTCCCTGCGAAGCTGGTCGATCACGCCGCAGATTTTCAGGCTTTCCTTCCAGGTGAAATCGGGACATTCCAGCAGTCCCTGCGCCAGGCATTCCTGCACCCGGAGAACCTCAAACTGCATCCCGGTGGCTGGATAAGGAAGCTCGACGCTTTCCGGTTCGCCCTGGTTGGGGATAAACTGAAGCTGGCTGGGACAGCATAGATTCGGCCCCAGGGTGATACGCCCCTTTTCCCCAAAGATCGTAGTGGTGGCGTTGCCCTCCATATCAAAGCCGGCACTCAAAAAGGCGGCCTTGCCATCGCCGTATTGCAGCAGCATATCCGCGTGGATGTCCACCTCTCCGTTGGTGCGGCAGCAGGACATGATTTTTTCCGGCCCCTGGGGAAACGCCAGAAAGGCCATGCCCAGCGCATAAACGCCTACGTCCCGCACCGCGCCTCCGGTGTGGGCCAGAGAGGCCTTCCAAAGCTGCCAGTCCTTTGGGTCGGCCAAAAAGGAGTGAAAGGAGTGAACGGTGAGCACCTGCCCGATTTTTCCCTCCTGAAGCCACTGGCGGGCCTGCCGTACCGCAGGAAAGCACCGGGTCCACATGGCTTCCATCAAAAAGGTGTGGTTTTTCTCAGCCAGCCGGATCATTTCTTCCGTTTGGGCGGGCGATTAATCCGCCATAGGCTTTTCACACAGCACCGCAACCCGGCGTTCAGGGCCGCGGACACATAATCCATATGGGTGTCGTTCGGCGTGGCGATATACACCACGTCAGGCTTGGACTCCCGGAGCATTTTTTCAAAATCGGTATAAGAAGAAGCAAACCCGTATTTTTTCGCATAGGCTCTGCCGTTTTCCTCGCTGCGGGAAACCACTGCGGTTCGTTCGGCGCCGGGAGCCTCAAGCATTCCCTGAGCAAACCGCCCGGCGATAAATCCAGGGCCGACCACGGCCCATTTGGTTGTTTTCATAAGCTGACCCTCCTATTGCCATACATATTTTAACAGGGAATCAAACTGCCCGCTGTTACGCTCATTATACAAGACGCCCGCTGGAAAAGCAACGAGCCGCGGCGGGGATAACGAGAATTTTTACGGCAAAATACGGCAGAAATCCTACCTCTGGGACGGGAACTGTGGTATAATAGCCTCGCTTAGGTTTCCGCGGCAAAGCTGCCGTCAATAAAAATAAACATAAAACCGTAAGCTGCAACGATGGAAGGGGCGAGCGTTATGCGGCTTTTTCTGGCAATTTTATTCGAGGAGCCTGTGAAGGACAGGCTCTGCGAGGCGATGGAGCTGATCCGGCGGAGCACCCGGACAAGCCGGCTCACCCGGCGGGAGAATCTTCATTTGACGCTGGTGTTTCTGGGAGAACTCCGAGAGGCGGGAAAGGTGCGGGAGGCTATGGAGGAAATCCGGACCGGCCCCTTTCCTCTGGAAATCCGGGGCCTGGGCAGATTTCAACGAAACGGCGGAGATCTTTACTGGGCCGGAATAGAGCCCTCCTTACCGCTGCAAAACCTGTACCTGGAGCTGAAAAACGCTCTGGCAGGCAAGGGGATTGCGGTTGAGGATCGGCCGTACCGTCCGCACCTGACGTTAGCCCGGCAGGCGGTAGAAAAGCCGGAAACCCCTTTTTACACGCTGAAAAACCGGTTGGAGCCGGTTAAAAACCAAAGCCGCCGTCAGTCTGATGAAGTCGGAGCGAATCGAGGGAAGGCTGGTTTACACAGAGCTGTACCGCAAGGAGCTGCGAAAAAATAAAGGAAAGGAAGCGATGCTGTGAAATCCTACCGTAAGGAGCTGTGGTTCCGTGTGCCGAGCCGCAGAGGCCTGGTAAACATCACAGGCGAGGTTGAGAAAGCGCTGGAAGAAAGCGGCGTCCAGGAGGGACTGGTTTTGGTCAACGCCATGAATATTACGGCAGTGTATTTATCAACGATGATGAGCCTGGACTTCACCGGGACCTGGAGGCTTGGCTGGAAAAGCTGGCGCCGGAAAAGCCTACGGCCAGTACCGCCATAATGGCTATGAGGACAACGCCGACGCCCATCTGAAGCGGTCGGTGATGGGAAGGGAAGCCGTGGTGGCCGTAACCGGAGGGCGCCTGGATTTTGGCACCTGGGAGCAGATTTTTTACTATGAGTTCGACGGCAGGCGGGAGAAGCACGTCCTGGTGAAAATTATCGGAGAATAAGCCATGAAGAAATTGATTTTAGTGGGCGGTACCATGGGCGTGGGAAAAAGCTCGGTATGCAGGGCGCTTCATCAAAGGCTGATGCCGTCGGTATGGCTGGATGGGGATTGGTGCTGGAATTTAAATCCCTTTGAGGTCACTGAGGAGACAAAGGCCATGGCAATGGATAACATCGCCCACCTGCTGGGAAGCTTCCTAAGATGTTCCCAAACGGAATATGTGATTTTTCCTGGGTCATGCACCAGCAGGAGATCATCGACGAGCTTTTGTCCCGGCTGACGGGAACGGCGTTTACCCTGTATTCCTACTCCCTGGTATGCTCGGAGGAGATTTTAATACAGCGGCTGGAAAAGGATATCCGCCGGGGGCGCCGTCACCCAGATGTGCTGGAGCGGAGCAGAAAGAGGCTGCCTCTCTATCAAAGCCTGGATACCTGGAAATTGGATGTGGGGAGGCGCACGCCGGAGGAAGCCGCTGAGAAAATAAAGACTGACATAGCCGGCTGACCCTGGTGCTTCCGGGGCTGATGGATACAAAAACGCTAAAGTCTACTAAGGCTTTAGGCGTTTTTTCGGTATTAGGCTTTAGGCTGTCTCCAATCAGCACGCAGTTGTTTGAGGCTGAAACCCGCCCGCCGTGCGGGTGAAGACAGAAGGCTATAGGAGATTGAGGGAGGAAAAAAGACCTTTCGTTCTTGTCAGGGCTCCTCTTTCTCCGCGGCGGAGGACAACGGCTCTACAGCTTGGCGGAGCTGCCGGCTGAACGGCAGAAAGAATAAAGCCTTCACAGCCCAAGCAAACGGGGCCGGCATACATCGTAAGGCTCTCGAAGCGAAAAGACTGCTGTGAAAGAGACGCTGCCCGCCGAAGAATCCAATCAATCGCGGGAAAGGAGCCGCCCGCGGAAATTCCGGGCCTTTTAGAAAGCTCCTTAAGAAGCTGAACGGGGAAAGCCCCTTTAAGGGGCTTTCCCCGTTTTCCAGCCTTAGCAAAGACAGCAGAAAGCTTTTAAGGTTTCTCTTATTTCTTTAGGCCGTAAAATACGCTCATGGCCTTTTCCACATCGTTTTTCATAGCGTCTCTGGCAGCGCAGGCGATGTCATGATAATAAATCACGTCGGGATGATCCTTCAGGTAAGCCTTGGCGGCGTTTGTACCCTCCCGGGCCATATAGGTGTAATAATTGATTTTCCGCACGCCGCGCTTGATGGCTTCCACGTAGTCCTCAGGCTGCGCTGGAGCCGCCTCGTGCATTACCAGCGGCACGCCGGTGAGCTGGTGGATCTTCTCGATTCTGGGGAAATCCAGCTTAGGCTTGGCGGTGTAAATACCGTGGGCGGTGCCGAAGGAACAGGCCAGGGCGTCTACGCCCGTATCCTTGACGAACTGCTCCGCCAGGGACGGGTCGGTATAAGTGGCGGGATCGTTTTCGTGAGCCATGCCGGCGCCCTCCGCTTTTCCCAGGCTTCCAATTTCCGCTTCCACATTGGCGCCGTATTCTCTGGCCATCGCTACGGCCTTTTTGGTGTTAGCCACGTTCTCCTCATAGGGCAGGGCGGAGCCGTCGTACATTACGGAGGTGAAGCCCAGCTCCAGAGCCTGCTTTAAATAGTCCAGAGTCTCGCCGTGATCCAGGTGGACGCATACGGGAACCGACGCCCTTTTCGCCAAGGCGACCATGACAGGGCCGATAACAGAAAGGGGAGTGACCGGCTCGTGAAGCTGAGCGTGGGCCACAATGACGGGTACCTGATGCTCCTCTGCCTTATCGACGGCGCCTGCAGGCTTTCCAGGGTGGGCGTGTTGAACGCGGCGATAGCGTACTGCTTTTCTTCAGCGATTTTCAATACCTGGTTTAAAGTGGCTAACATTTTTTTACCTCCCAATAGCTTCTTTTTCAAATTTTTAAACAGACTGATTTCAAAAGATAAAACGCCTTAAAAAACGTTTTATCTTTTTTATTATACTTAGGTTCGGAGGAAAAAGAAAGTGGAATTCCAAAATTTCATTTAGAAATTCCACTTTTGACAGAGACGCTCCGCGACCCGCCGGAAAAAGCGTCAGAATTTATTCAGGGGAATTGGCCGCAGCGGCTGCCAAAGCGCCTTGCGGAAGCAGCCTTCTTTCAAGGACAAAGCGGGTAAGATAACGATGGAGAGACTGATAAAACAGACGGATGAAGCCAGAGGGAGCCTTACCCTTTGCGCGCCGGCAGTCCAAAGAATTGGAACAGCGGAGTTTCAGCGGCCCTGGGGTCCGGTTCGACGCCCTTACAGGGTACGCAAGGCAATGTTTCCGGCAGTGCTTGGAGCATCATACATGATTTTAATTTAAAGCGCGGGGGCTTCCGCGGGGCTGGCAGCGACAGCGAACGGATCAGCATTTGATAGGCATAGGCTCTGGCCTGGGCTCAGGCAGAAGCTGAGCTGCAGGGATGCCAGATAGGAGCCTACGGCGCCTAAAAAGCACATGGTCTGGTATTCCTCGGAGAAGCTCCGGAGATCAGCCCTTCCTCTGCCCCAAGCGCCAAAATCCGGCGGATCTGCTCCTGGACGACATTGCGGATTTCCTCTGCGGGCTCCTGACCCTCGAGGCAGCGCTTCATTTCGAAGCAGGAAAAACCGGAAACCATATGAAAAAAGGAAAGCCTGCTGCTCTGAACCGCTTCCGCCACGGTGGTCATAGAGACTCCGCCGCGATCCGAAAGCCCCGATCCAGAGGGATCAGGCTCTGGAGGGCGGTGAGCTCCCGGCGCATGTAATAGCACACTGCGGCGGCGGTCATAGCCTCCTTAGAGGGGAAATACTCGTATACAGTTCCCTTTCCAATGCCCGCCCGGGCCGCGGTTTCCGATACGGTCAGGGCTTCCAGGCTTTTTCCCTCCATTACCAGGCTGATGACAGCCTCTAAAACCGCCGTTTTCTTATCCTGAGGGCTGTTCACTGCTTTTTTCTCCTCGGGACCGCTCACGATAAATCATCCTCCAAATCTACTTTCTTCATGGGCCTTTTATGGAATACGTCGTAAAGCACCGGCACCACAAGCAAGGTCAGCAGGGTGGCGTAGGTGAGGCCGCCAATGGTGACGATAGCCATGGGCTGGGTCATTTCCGCACCGTCTCCCAGGCCCAGAGCCATGGTGACCATAGCTAAAATGGTGGTCAGGGCGGTCATCAGAATGGGACGCAGGCGGGTGCGGCCGGTCTGGATCAAGGCATCCTTTTTGTCCACCCCCTCCAGCCGCAGCTGGTTCACATAGTCCACAAATACAATGCCGTTGTTGACCACCACGCCGGCCAGCATTAAAAAGCCCAGCATGGCGATAATGGAAATGGGGCTGCCGGTGAGCCACAAAGCCAGAAGCCGCCGGTGAAGGCCAGAGGAATGGTAAACATGACGATAAAGGGAGACAAAAGGCTCTGGAACTGGGCCACCATAATCAGATAGATAAACACCACGGCCAGAACGATCATCAGAATCAGGTCGTTCATGGCGGAGTTGATGGTTTCGGTTTCGCCCTGGATCTCTACGGTGTAGCCTCGGGCACCTCGTAGGCCGCCAGCTTTTCCTCCAGCTCACGGCTCACCAGGCCGATATTATGGTCGTTATCCACGCCGGCGGTGACGGTCATATACCGCACCTGGTTTTCCCGGTTAATGGAGCTGACGCTTTCCGCATCCTGGGCCTCGGCGATCTCATGGAGGGGAACGGCTTCTGTTTCCCCGGTCTGCTGGTTGGTAACGGAAATCTCATGGGACATCAGGCCTTCCCGGGTCAGAGCATCCTCCGGGCTTTTTACCACGATCACCGGCAGGTCATCCGAGCCGATGGTCAGAGTGGTAGCGGTGGCTTCCGTCTGCAGAGCGGCGGCGATTTCCTGATAGACCTGGGCCACGGTCAGGCCGTGCTCCATGGCCTTGTTTTATCCACTGCGATCCGGGTTTCCATATCCCCTCGGTGATGCCTCCGGTCACCTCGGTGGTGCCCTCGATTCCGCTGAGCATCTCCACCAGATCCTGGGAGATATCGTTCAGGGTATCCACGTCGTCCCCTTTGACCTCCAGGGAGATTCCGCTGCCGCCCAGCGCGGACATATCCATGGTGGAGGCGGAAACGCTGAGTTCACAGTCCAGATCCTGGGTGGCACCGGTAATCAGCTCCGCCATTTGGGCGTTGGAGCGGGTGCGGCCGTTTTCCTTCAATAAAATATAGAAGCTGTAGGTGCTGCCGGAGGAGGACGAGCTCATGGACATCCCGCCGGAGATCGCGCCTACGGTTTCCACATCGTCCAGACCGCCGATCCGGCTCATGACCTCGTCGGCCATTTCATAGCCTTCCTGCTGGGTAGCCTCCTTGGGCATTTCCATGGTGGCCATCATCTGGGGGAATCCATCTCCGGCATGAAGGCGGTGCCCATGTTTACCGCTTCAAAGACAGCGAATGCCAGCAGCGCCAGCACGCCGGAGATGACCACGATTTTATGCTTTAAGGAGAACCGCAGCACCTTTTCGTAGCCGTTGGTAAAGCCTTCGAACCAGCGGTGCTTCTTCTCCTTGGTTTTCCGCAGCATGGTGGAGCCCATGGCGGGCACCAGGGTGAGGGCGACCACCAGGCTGGCCAGCAGGGAATAAGCGATGGTCAGTCCCATGTCGGTGAAAAGCTCTCTGGAGATGCCCTGAGTGAACACAATGGGCAGAAATACGCAGATGGTGGTCAGGGTGGAGGCGAAAATGGCTCCCGCCACCTGGGTGGCTCCCTTGACAGCGGCCTTTGCCGCCGGTACCCCCTGGTTTCGCAGCCGGTAGATATTCTCGATGACCACGATGCTGTTATCCACCAGCATACCGACCCCCAAGGCGAGGCCGGACAGGGAGATGATGTTTAAGGTAATGTCGGTGAAGTACATCAGTACCATGGCGAACAGTACGCTGATGGGAATGGAGAAGGCGATAATCACCGTGGGCTTGACATCCCGCAGGAACAGGGCCAGCACCAGGATCGCCAGAATACCGCCTAGGATCAGGTTTTGCAGCACCGACTGGATGATCATATTAATGTAGTCCCCTTGATCCATCAGAGGGATAATATGTAAATCGGGGTTTTCCGACTGAAGCTTCCCGATGGCCTCGTTGATCCGCTGGGATACGGTAGCCGTGGACGCGGTGGACTGCTTTTGAAAGGACAGGACCACGCCCTCATTGCCGTTGACCTTGGCATAGGCTTCCCCGGCGTTGCTGGCCTGCTCCACAGAGCTACGTCGGAAAGGCGGATGTCGCCTATGCCTCCGTGCCGATGGAAAACAGCACGCTGTCCTGAAGCTCCTCGATGCTGCCGTACTGCTCTCCGACCTTACCAGATACTGCTGCCCGCTTTCAGAATCCAGATAGCCGGCGGGCATATTGAAGTTCTGGGCCGTTAGGATCTGGCTGATCATTTCCTGGGTGACCACGCCGGAAATATCGGCTTTTTCCAAGGCCTGGTCTCTGGCCTGCTCAAATTCCGCCTTGGCGGCGTCCAGCTGGCTTTGGCCGGATACGATCTGGGCGCTGGCCTGGGCAAATTCGCTGCCTGCTGTCAGCTTGCCGCTTTCCAGCTGCTCGTAGCCGTCCTGGGCGGCTTTCAGCTGCTCCTCCAGCTGAGGCCTCATGGCCGCCAGGGTGGCCTGGCGGGTCTTGATATTTTGCAGCTCGGTATCGATTTCCGTGATTCTGCCTGAGCGTCGGCAATGGTGCCGGGCAGGGAATCCACGGTTTCCTGTAGCTGGGCGATCCCATCCGTCATCTGGCGGAGACCGTCCTGGGTCAGAGAGGCGAAGGCCTCTCCCAAGGTGGGGATGGAGGACACGGCGGTGCGAAAAGCCTCAAATTCCTCCGGGGACAGGGCTAACAGCTCCTCCACCGTGGAGGCGGGCAGACCGTTGGGGAACAGGGCCGCGCCGGTGGGGGTGGACGCGAAGGACTCCAGCCCCTGAAGGCCGGTGTTCACAGCCTCATAGCTTTGCTGCAGCTGGGTTAAGGCGGCCTGAGCCTCCGCCAGGCCATCCTGGGCCTGCTTCAGCCCGCCGGCATAGGCGGCCCGCTCCGTCTCGAAGCCCGCCTTTTGAGAGGACAAAATGGTGTCCTCCGCCAGCAGGGCGTTCAATTGGGCCACAGCGGAATCCACCTGAACGCTGCCGGCGGTCAGCTGGGAAACCGCGCCCTCCTGGCCGGACTCCAGCTGCTGCCTGCCTCGTCCAGCTTGGCCTGGGCGTCGTCCAGCTCCTTTTTCGCATCGTAAAGCTGGGCGTCCACCGCCTGGAGCACCCTATCGTTCAGCTCGTCGATTTTGCCCTGGTCCAGGGTGATTTTCAGCTGCTGCTCCACCAGGCCCGAGGCTGTGACAGAACCGACGCCGTCCACCCGCTGGAGGGCGGGAAGCACCGTGTCGTTCACCAGCTTGGTGACTTCCTCCACGCTTTTGCCCCCGGCATCTACGCTGGCCACCATCACCGGCATCATGTCCGGTGAGATCCGCATCATGGTGGGAGAGCCGACCCCGTCGTCGAACTTGGCTTTTACCTGGTCCAGCCGGTTGGAGATCTCAATGGAGGCGGAGTCCATATTGGTGCCCTGCTCAAATTCCAGCATGACGATACTGGCGTTTTCACTGGATATGGAGCTGACGCTTTTTACGCCGGATAAAGTGCTCAAGGCCGATTCCATCGGCTTTGTCACGCTGGATTCCACCTTTTCCGGGCTTGCCCCTGCGTAAGTGGTGGATACTACCACATAGGGAAGCTCAATGTTGGGAAGAAGATCGGTGGTCATATTCATGAAGGAGACCGCTCCTAGAATGAAAACCATGATAACGGCAACCACGACGGTAAACGGTTTTTTAACGCTGAATTTTGAGAGCATGGAATAGTCCTCCTGGCGATCTGTTTTCTGCCGACCGACCGGTCGGTCAATACACGCCAGTATTATAGCACACAGAGGAAAAAAGAATAAAACAATTTGTAAATTTTTTCAGAGATCCTGCTGTGCTTTTTAGAAAAGCCGTGTTATAATAGCTTCAGCTTCCAGGCATAAAATTGGTAACGCTATGGCTTTTATGTCCTGTTTTGCGGCTTGATTAGCGCGGAAGCCTCCCGCGGCGCCGCAGCAGGCTGGGATAATAAAATTTTTGGAAGGTCAAGGAATATAATTACTATTTGTATTATAAATCGATAGATATACTTTTAGTTTTTTGGAAAAAGCTTGATAATCATCGCAACAATGGGGAAAAGTCTTTCGATAGGTCTGGAAAGACGCTGATAGATGAAAGGAGGAAGCTGTATCATCATGGGCTTTCAGAATAAAACGGCTGTCATTACCGGCGGCGCTTTAGGGATCGGCAGATGCTTGACCCGGGCGTTCGCGGATGCTGGATGCAGGATCGCTTTTTTTGACTGCGGCCAAAGGGCTGGAGAGGAAAACCTGAATTTTCTTCAACGAATGGGAAAAGACGCTCTATTTTTCTGCGGGAATGGGGAAGCCCCAGAAGCGTTGGAAGCGTTTGTTCAGAAAACAATTAATACATATGGTAATATTGATTATTTAATAAACAATATGTGCATCAATCGGGGAGGGCTTTTGACTCCTTGCGGCTATGAGGACTTCCTGGCGGTTTTAAAGGTGGGGGTTGCGGCTCCTTACTATTTGACCCAGCGTTTTCTGCCTATTTAATTCGGGAGGCTGTGTGGTGAACCTTTCTTCCACCCGAGCGGTCCAGTCCCAGGAAAACACGGAAAGCTACACGGCGGCCAAGGGCGGCGTCGCCGCCCTCGACCCACGCTATGGCAGTCAGCCTGGCGGGCCGGGTTCGGGTGAACGCCATCGCCCCCGGCTGGATCGACACCGGCGCCTATTATCGGGAGGGCTATGTTCCCGGGGATTCTCCGGCGGACCGGAGGCAGCATCCATCCGGAAGAATCGGCGTGCCGGAGGATATCGCCCGGACGGCGCTGTTTTTATGCGACGAGGAAAACAGCTTTATCAATGGGGAAACCATCACAGTGGATGGCGGCATGACGAAGCTGATGGTGTACCATAACGACTGCGGATGGAAATATCGGCCGGAAGAATAGCAGAAAAAGGGCGCGGCCGTAGGCGGAGAGAACGCGGCGTTTTTACACTTAGAGAATAGGAGCAGCGGCGCTTTTCAATATGCTGGAGGGCTGCTTCCCGGAAAAGAGGCGTTTTCCAGAGGAAAAGCCGGCTGCCTGGACAGAGCCGGCGCCGGCTCCTGAATTGATTTCCCGCCGCAAAAAGATATCCATACTCTCGAATTTGGGAACGGCGAGCGTTATTGTAAATTTTCCTGAGCCGCCGCAATGGGCGGGAATTTTCTGTGCACCAAGAAACAGCCGGGCGGACGGGCCTTTGACTGTCCGCAAATAAATATTATGAAAGGAAAATATCAGATGGAAAAATTTGAATATCCGGTTCGGACCGATGAAGAGGGCTTTTACAACGTGACCCGGCAGGTGAGGGATGCAGTGGGGAAAAGCGGGGTTCAGGATGGCGTCTGTGTGATTTACAGCCCCACACTACCGCGGGGATCACGATCAATGAAAACGCGGATCCCAATGTAGTGAAGGATATGCTGTTCGGCCTGAAAAAGACCTTCCCGGACCGTCCGGAGTACCGGCACATGGAGGGGAACACGACAGCCCACCTGAAGGCCAGCTTCATGGGCAGCAGCGCCACAGTGCTGATCGAAAACGGCGGCCTGGTGCTGGGCACTTGGCAGGGAATTTACTTCTGTGAGTTCGACGGCCCGAGAAACCGCCGGTTTTACGTCAAGGTGCTGGGCAGCGTTCCTCAGGGGGAAGCGCGGTTCTGCTGAGTCAGGGAGAGCGGGTGGCAGTGCAGGGCTTTTGGGCGGATTTTTTGCCGTGAGGCGGCGCTGGGAAGCTTTCCTTCAATGGGGAAAAGCCGTGGAAATCGTTAACAGCGTTGCGATCCTAGCAAACGCGGAACGGGCGCGGTGGATCCCTGGTAATGGGAAGAATCCTAAGCTTTATTGAATGATAGGGAGAAAAAATGAAACGGATCGCAGCGGCTATTTTGAGAAGGAACGATAAAATATTGATTTGCCGGAGAGGCCCAGGCGGAAGCTGCGGCTATCTTTGGGAATTTCCCGGCGGGAAAATTGAACCGGGAGAAACCGGAGAGGACTGCGCTGTCCGGGAGTGCCGGGAAGAGCTGGGAGTGGAAATCCAGCTCCAGGGGCTGCGGGAGGAGACTGTGTATGAATATCCCGACGGGCTGTACGGCTTTGCGTTTTACGACGGGGTAATTATCAGCGGAGAGCCGGAAAAAGGGTTCATCTGGAGATCCGCTGG
>ENA-OQIR01000316-OQIR01000316.1-human-gut-metagenome-genome-assembly--contig:-NODE-316-length-22288-cov-3.044222_pt1 | contig 22288 bp, 28 predicted proteins | sample MGYA00242580_ERZ504745 | MGnify/ENA primary metagenome ERZ504745 (study PRJEB26092, sample SAMD00036214) | human gut metagenome | host: Homo sapiens | study: EMG produced TPA metagenomics assembly of...
CGAAAAGAAGCCGTTTTGGAAGGCGACTTCGGGTTCCAACATGGACAGCGCATGGAAATGCCACTGCGAGGCCAAATGGGCAGAACGGCAGATAGGCAGCATCACACACGCCGAAGTCCAGGCATGGGTCGGAAGCATAATCGATAAGTCCGGCGCACCATCCGTCAGCCGCCCATACCAGATCATGCAGGGCATATGCAGCATGGCTGTGCGGGACAAGCTCATCTCCTCCAACCCGTGCGACGGCATCGAACTGCCGAGACTCCCCAAACGCAAGGATCGCCGCATCTACCTGACCATTACCAGACTGCTGGCACTCGCCAACGAAGCGTCGAACTGCCGGAAGCTGGGAGAGGAGCGCCGGGCGCTCATACTGCTATTGGGCTTCTGCGGGCTGAGATGGGGCGAAGCGGCCGGATTACAAAGACGCGATCTCGACTTCGACGCCGGCATACTGCACGTGTGCCGCAACTCGTACTACGTCAACGCCAAATCGGGCCGAGGGCACCCCGAAGAACCACGAACGCCGTGACGTGCCCATGCCCCGCATAGTCATGGACGCGCTCAAACCGATATGCGAGCAACGCGAACACGAGGAGCGCGTGTTCCGTGACGTGCGTGGAGGCCCTATCCGCAAGCAGAGCCTCGCCCGCGAGACGGGATGGTGGACGCACACGCTCACCCGTCTGGGCTGGAAGCGGGACGATTGGCCGGTGCCTCACGACCTGCGTCACACCGCCGCCTCGTTGGCCGTGCATGCGGGCGCGAACGTCAAGGCCCTGCAGAGGATGCTGGGCCACAAGAACGCGAGCATGACGTTGGACGTGTACGCGGATCTGTTCGACAGCGACCTTATGGACGTGGCCCGTCTGCTCGATGCCGCCGTGCAGGTGGAGACGGGCGTGGAAGAATGTGGGCAAAATGTGGGCAAAAACGTTTTGAAGCCCGTCTTGAAACCCTTAAAAACGTTGGAATTCACGCCATTCCTGCGAATGGTGGTTCTTCAGCAAGTTGAAGGACGCACTGAGCTGAGAGTGGATGCGTTCTTGGCTCCCCTCAGAGAGGGGAGCCAAGTCTGTTACTTCAGCAGGGAGCGGCACATGGAGCGGTATTCGTTGACGTAGCCGCCGCCGAAGAAGACACAGTGGCCGGCGATGGGGTAGAGCTGCCAGAGCGTGATGCGCTCCTGCCATCCGGCCTTCAACGGATGCACGGACTGGTAGCCCTCGGTGATTTCGCTCAGATAGCTCATGCCGAACAGGTGCAGCATAGCCAGATCCTCCTCGCGATGACCGCCATGTGCCGCCGGGTCGATGAGCACGGCCTCGGACTGCCCGGAATCGGCGGTCCACATCACATTGCCGCTCCACAGATCACCGTGGATGCGCGCCGGCTTGTCGGCCGCGGCGCGGCCCATCAGATCCGGCAGCGCTTCAATCACACGCTCAGTCAACTCGACATCGCGCTTATCCAGCTCGCCACGTTTCACACCAAGGTTGACCATCGGGCGCAGACGTCCATCAGCGAAATAGCTGATCGGGTCGGTCCACTCGCCGGTATCCATTTTCACCGGGTCCTGCAATGGTCCGAAATAGCATGTGCCGTTATATCCGTCAGGCGCAGACCCGAAATACTTGGCACCCGCATCATGCATACGGGCCAGAGCCGCGCCAAAAGCTCGTGCCGCCTGAGGCGTGGGGGACGCGCTACCCACACGTTCGATATCCAGATAATCCTTGCCCCAGCCGTATACCTGCACCACGCGCGGGCCGCCTTGCGCATGAGCCGCTCCCAACCATTCGAGTCCTCGACCCTCGCATTCGAAGAATCCTTCCGGTGCGAATGCCCTGCTTTTGCGATACGTGGCCATAATGCTCCCTTCGTCGCTTACGTACTATATCCACTTTCATTGTAGAAGCCGTGGATGTTACCGATTCTTAGTGTTGTTCTACACCCCCTTGGGTAGGGTGTTCATCGTCATAACACATCAAATACTTAGAAATCACGAGGGGTTATGAATTTTTTCCAAGCGATCATTCTCGGCATCGTTCAGGCGCTGACCGAATATCTCCCGGTGTCCTCCAGCGCGCATATCCGTATTTTCGGCGATTTGATGCTGGGCTCTGATCCCGGTGCGGCGTTTACCGCCATCATCCAAATCGGCACCGAACTTGCGGTGATTCTGTATTTCCGTCACGACATCATCAATATCCTTACTCACTGGTTCAGCTGCCTGTTCGGCAAGAACGGCAAGGATTGGAAGGCCCGCATGGGCCGCGGCGACAATTACGCCACACTCGGCTGGAACATTATCGTCGGCTCGATTCCGATTATTATCCTCGGCTTCACTCTGCAGAACGTCATCGAAACCTCGTTGCGCAACCTGTGGATTACGGTAACCGTGCTGTTGGTATTCGGCATTCTGCTGTGGATGGTGGATGCCAAGCTCGCCAGAACAAAACCATGAATGATATGACGTATCGTGATGCATTCCTCTTCGGTTTGGGCCAGTCCATGGCGCTGATTCCTGGTGTGTCCCGCTCCGGCGGCACCATCACCGTCGGTCGCGCACTGGGCTACACGCGTGAGGCCGCTGTACGTCTGAGCTTCCTGATGGCCATCCCCGCGGTGTTCGGCTCAGGTTTGCTCGAAGCCATCAAGGCCGTGAAGAACTACAAAACCGATGCGATGTTCCCCGGCTGGGGGCCGACCCTCGTAGCCATGGTCATCAGCTTCGTACTCGGCTACATCGTGATCATCGGATTCCTGAAGTTCGTATCGAACTTCTCCTATAAGCCTTCGCCATCTCACCGCATCGGTTTGGCTGTGGTCGTCGCCTTGCTGCTGATTGTGGCGTGCTGCCGGCCATCGATCCCGTCCGTGGTGGCTGCCGGCATAAGACGGGTCGATAGGCGACTCAAGTATTAATGGTGCTCCCGCCGGCGAGTGTCAGCCGAAGCTGACTGAGGTGGTCACTGGAATATGCCAGCAGAACCACCCTCAGTCTCGCTACGCGAGCCAGCTCCCGTCAGCGGGATATTGTGTATATAGGGCTAATTGCCCATCTGGCGTAGAAACGCTTCCGCTTCTTTGACCAGTTGTTCAGCCTGGGGCGCTCCCAATGAAGCCTCCGCCTCGGCTTTCTGCTGCAAGTCGTAGTCGTGCTCCAAATGCTCCACATAATCATGAAGCTGGTCATTACAACGAACCAGTATCGATGCCTGCGCCTTCCACTGTTCGGCTTTCTGCTTCAGGTCTGCCGTATCGAAGATGAAGCCGATATACTTGCCCAACGCATCCAGCAATCGTATAGTGCCGGCAGAGCATTCGTCGCTGCCCAAATATTGGGGGATGGACACCCACATCGAGGAATGAGCAAATCCTTGTTGTGCGGCAGCTACATCCAGAACAGTAGGAATGCCCACCGGGCCGTTATACGACCGGTCTCCTTCGCATTGACAGTCTCCGTCGCTGACGGCGATGGGCAACGGACGGGTATGCGGGCAATCGGAGAACATCGAACCTAACGTAATGATCCGATTGACATCCAGCTCATCGGCAATGGCCAGACTCTGGCTACAGTATTCCTTCCACCGATAGTTTGGTTCGGGGGCGATCTGCGCATAGATACGCTTGCCTGCGTCCAACGTGATGTCGTAGAACGTGGTCTGTGGCCAGATAAGATTGGTGCGACCCGAAACATGGCACAGCATAGGACGGGCAACCTGATAGTCATAGAAATCATCACATCTAATATGACGAATCTCGCGGGACTCATATCGCTTGACCAGATGGCGCACCGCGTTCGTCGCCGCCTGACAGGCATCATTCCATCCCTCGAATGCGGCGATCAATACTGCGCCGGTGTCCTTCGCTGCTTCACTCATACCTCTAGAGTAACTGGAATTCATTGCCCGAAGCGCACGCTTTAGCCATAAGCGAGAGTATGCAATTACAGGCGACACGCCGCAGCTGGACGAACTACACGCATGTGAGTATAGTAAACACTCGTGCTTCGGTAGGGAGACCTCGCCAAGGAAACACACGCGGACATAGCTTAGTTGGTAAAGCGCAACCTTGCCAAGGTTGAGACCGCGGGTTCGAGTCCCGTTGTCCGCTCTAGGTCCGTGGGTTGACAGACCTTACGGTGGGTTAGCCAAGCGGTTAGGCAGCGGCCTGCAAAGCCGTATAGACGAGTTCGACTCTCGTACCCACCTCTCAGACCAGCGAAGCAATTCAATGGGATGAAATATGACCCGGGCGGTTGGCGCAGTGGTAGCGCACTTCCCTGACACGGAAGGGGTCACAAGTTCGAATCTTGTATCGCCCACGAAAGTCGAAGCAATTCGACTGGATATAACTGAAGAACCGAATATTCGGGCGATTGGCGCAGCGGCTAGCGCACTTCGTTCACACCGAAGGGGTCGTAGGTTCGATTCCTACATCGCCCACTGGATTCCGCTTCTCACGGCGGATTCCTTTGCGGACATAGCTTAGTTGGTAAAGCGCAACCTTGCCAAGGTTGAGACCGCGGGTTCGAGTCCCGTTGTCCGCTCCACAACGAAACCTCGCTTCGGCGAGGTTTTTTCGTATTGGTTCAGATGCTGGTGGTATTTGTCGCACGCCCAACCTATCGTGTCCTACGTTGATTAACCAGTCCAGGCCTGCACATTAGTACCGCGGGCCCCGATAGCAAAGGACAAATCATGCGCAAGCTACCATCTCCATAACCGTCAACGGCGAAGCGAAGGAGGTGGAAGCAACCACCACCGGCGTAGAACTGTTCGCGGAAGACAAGAACATCATCGCGGTCAAGATCAACGGCGAGAACCGTGACCTGTACACGCCGCTGAACGATGGCGACACCGTCGACCCCATCGCCCTCGACTCCGAAGACGGCCTCGCAATCATGCGTCACTCGGCCACCCACGTCATGGCCCAGGCCGTGCAGGAAGTCTACCCGAACGCCAAGCTCGGCGTCGGCCCCGTCATCAAGGACGGCTTCTACTACGACTTCCAGGTCGACCAGCCCTTCACCCCGAACGACCTCAAGGACATCGAGAAGCGCATGCAGCGCATCATCAAGTCCTCCCAGTCCTTCCGCCGTCGTTCCGTGACCGAGGAAGAGGCTCTGAAGGAAGAGGCCGACCAGCCCTTTAAGATCGAACTGATCGAAGACAAGGAAGCACACCTCGACCCGGCCGCCGCCACCGAGATCTCCGAAAAGGAGCTCAGCTTCTACGACAACGTAGACCGTGATGGCAATGTGGTTTGGAAGGACCTGTGCCGCGGCCCGCACCTGCCGAACACCCGCTACATCAAGGCCTTCAAGATCGAGCGTTCCGCCGCCGCCTACTGGCGTGGTTCCGAGAAGAACCCGACCATGCAGCGCGTCTACGGCACCGCATGGGCCACCAAGGAAGACCTCAAGGCCTACCAGACCCGTCTCGAGGAGGCCGCCAAGCGCGATCACCGCAAGCTCGGCGCCGAGATGGACCTGTTCTCCTTCCCGGATGAAATTGGCCCCGGCCTGGCCGTGTTCCACCCGAAGGGTGCCGCCGTGATCAACGCTATGGAGGACTACTCCCGTGAGATGCACCGCAAGCACCACTACAGCTTCGTGCAGACCCCGCACATCACCAAGGGCGGCCTGTATGAGACCTCCGGCCACCTGCAGTGGTACAAGGACAGCATGTATCCGCCGATGCGTCTGGACGAGGAGAAGGACGAGAACGGCAACGTCATCAAGCAAGGCTTCGATTACTACCTGAAGCCGATGAACTGCCCGATGCACAACCTGATCTTCAAGTCCCGCCAGCGTTCCTACCGTGAGCTGCCGCTGCGCCTGTTCGAATTCGGCACCGTGTACCGTTATGAGAAGTCCGGTGAAGTGCATGGCCTGACCCGCGTGCGCGGCTTGACTCAGGATGATTCCCACATCTACTGCACCCGCGAGCAGATGAAGGACGAGCTTAAGAGCCTGCTTACCTTCGTGCTCGGCCTGTTGAAGGACTTCGGTCTGGATGACTTCTATCTGGAGCTGTCCACCAAGGATCCGCACAAGTACGTCGGTTCCGAGAGATTTGGGAGGAAGCCACCAACACGCTGGCCGAGGTCGCCAAGGAATCCGGTTTGGACTTGGTCGACGATCCGTGCGGCGCAGCTTCTACGGTCCGAAGATCTCCGTGCAGGCCCGTGACGCCATCGGACGTACCTGGCAGGTGTCCACCATCCAGCTCGACTTCAACCTTCCGGAACGTTTCAAGCTCGAATACATCGCCGCCGATGGCACGCACCAGCGTCCGGTGATGATCCACCGCGCGCTGTTCGGCTCCATCGAACGCTTCTTCGCGGTGCTGCTTGAGCATTACGCGGGCGCCTTCCCGGCATGGCTCGCCCCGGTCCAGGTGCTTGGCGTGCCGGTCGCGGACGAGTTCGCCCCGCACCTGCAGAAGTTCATCGCCAGCTTGGAAGAGGAGACCGTCCGTTGCGAGATCGACCTGTCCGACGATCGCTTCGGCAAGAAGATCCGCAACGCATCCAAGTCCAAGGCGCCGTTCATCCTCATCGTCGGCGAAGAGGATATGAACAACAACGCGGTCAGCTTCCGCTTCCGCGACGCAGCCAGTTGAACGGCGTGCCGGTCGATGAGGCGAAGGCGAACATTCTGACCGTAATCAAGAAGCGCGTCCAGGTCAACACCGCAGACGACTTCAAGGCCGCCCTCGCCGACTGAGCGAGACCGGTGGCAACAAGTCGCACGCGACCATGAACCGTGAAACGGCGCACGAATCTCGACAAGAGGTTTGTGCGCCGTTTCTCATTTTCTCATCGAGAAGGAAGTAACACATGCTTGAGCATCTTCGTGCGCCGTTCAAAAAACTCATCGAGCCAATAGCCAAAGCGTTGATCGCCATAGGACTGACCGCCAATGCGGTGACGGTGATTGGTGCTGTCGGCACCATCGTCGTGGCCATCGCCACCGGTGTGACCGGATGGCTATTTGGGGGAGCGGTTGTTCTGACTCTGCTTGTGCTTGCCGATTCGTTGGATGGCTCGATCGCCGCGCTTACCACGGGTGGGACCGAATTCGGGGCTTTTCTCGACTCCACGCTCGATCGCATCGCTGATTGGGCGATGCTCGTAGGCGTGATCATCTTCTTTCTTATGCATCGTGACTGGTGGCATACGGCCATCGACAACACGCCTGACTATACGAGCATGATCGGTATCGCCGCCGCCGCGGTGGCCGTGATGACATCGTTCGTCACTTCATATGCCGTGCTCGTGCCGAATCAGTCGGCTATGAGGTGAAAAACGGCATCGCCACTCGTGCCGATCGCTTGACCATCATTCTGGTGGGCATGGCCATCACCGGATTGACGCGTCAGGGATTGTGGCTCGCCATCGCCATGATACTGTTGGCCGGATTGGGATTAGTCACCGTATTCCAACGCATCTTCGAAGCCAAGCGCCAAATGGTCATAGGGGAGAAAACATATCGGCGGTAGTCACAGCCGGGGGCAGACCCCATCCAAAAGTTCGAAAAGCGAAATGCCACAGGTTCGTATTCGGCATTTTGTCGGCGAACCGCTTTAGAATCATTTCGTTTGAAACATCCGCAACCTGCCTAGGAGCATTATGTCAGGTCATTCCAAGTGGGCGACCACCAAGCACAAGAAGGCCGCCATCGACGCGAAGCGCGGCAAGCTGTTCGCCAAGCTGATCAAGAACATCGAGATCGCAGCACGTATGGGTGGCGGCGATCCCGACGGCAACCCGTCCCTGTATGACGCCATCTACAAGGCCAAGAAGGCCTCCATGCCGGCCGACAACATCAAGCGCGCCGTCAAGCGTGGTTCCGGTGAGGAAGCCGGCGGCGCCAACTATGAAGACATCGTGTACGAGGGTTACGCCCCGGCAGGTGTTGGCCTGATCATCGAATGCCTCACCGACAACCGCAACCGTGCGGCCGCCGACGTGCGTTCCACCCTGACCAAGGGCAATGGCTCCCTGGCCACCACTGGTTCCGTGAGCTTCAACTTCGAACGCAAGGGACAGATCGTTGTTCCGGCCGAAGCGTTGACTTCGACAACCTGTTCGAGAAGGCCGCCGAAGCCGGTGCCGAAGACGTGACCGACGATGGTGAGGTATTCACCGTCATCACCGATCCGTCCGACATGATCGACGTGCGCAAGGCTCTCCAGGACGCCGGTTTCGATTACGATTCCGCTGATCTGGTCATGATGCCGAAGAACGAGGTCGAGCTGAGCCTTGAGGATGCCAGAAGGTCTCCAAGCTCATCGACAACCTCGATGATCTGGACGATGTCCAGAACATCTACTCCAACTGGACCGCCTCCGACGAGGTCATGGCCCAGCTTGACGAGGAGTAATCCAGCGTGATTATTCTTGGCGTCGACCCCGGGCTGACTCGCTGCGGGGTCGGCGTGATTGAAGCCGGCGCATACCGCCGGCTTTCTTTTATCCACGTGGATGTGGTGCGTTCCGATCCAAAAACCTCCCAGGATCTGCGTCTGCTGGCCATCTACAACGGCTTGGTGGAAAAAATCGAACGATTTGCTCCCGATGCGGTGTCCATCGAACGAGTGTTCGCGCAAGAAAACCGTAACACGGTGCTGGGAACCGCACAGGCGGCAGGGTTGGCGATGCTCGCTGCGGCGCAACGCGGCATTCCTGTAGCGTTGCATACGCCGACGGAATCAAAGCTTGCAATCACCGGCAACGGCAAAGCAGAGAAAATCCAGATGGAACGTATGGTGCGCGGATATTGGGATTGAACACGCTGCCAAAGCCGGCTGATGCGGCTGACGCGCTGGCTATTGCGATCTGTCACGCGTTGCGTCCGGCTGGTGCGCTGCAAGGCGGCGAACGCGAACAGCATCTCACGGCGGCGCAACGACAGTGGGCGCAGGCTTCGCAAAAAGCAGCGCGCAGACAAGCGTCCGCAGAGGCATGTAAGCTGTATCGAACAGATGTTCTAGACCTGTGCGAAGGAGACGTCCATAATGATTGGCATGCTACGTGGCCATGTGGAGTCGGTAGACGCCGCATCGGCCATTATCGAGGTCGGGGAGTCGGCTACGAGGTCAGGATGCCATCCGCCGACTTGGCTTCCATGCACGCCGGCCAGGAAATCAAGGTCTACACTTCGTTGAATGTGTCCCAGGACGCCATCACTTTATTCGGCTTCGGCACGCTGGCCTCGAAACGCATGTTCCTGCAATTGCAGAAGGTCAGTGGCATCGGACCGAAAGTCGCGCTATCGTTGCTGTCCACTTTGCCTCCCGATCGACTTGCGAGGGCTGTGGCGGATGGTGATGCCACTGCGTTGGCCAAGGCTCCGGGATTAGGCAAGAAAGGCGCGCAGAAAATCATCCTCGAACTGAAAGGTTCCATTGATCTGAGCCAGATCGAGGGTTCTTCCGCAACCGCTTCGACTCCTGAAGACACTGGGGCCGAACAGGTCGTCGAAGGTCTGATGTCTTTGGGATGGCACCAGCAGGACGCTGTCCATGCGGTGCAGACGGTTTGCGCCGATAATCAAATCGAGACGCCGTTGAACGCCGAGGATGTTCCACGCGTGCTGAAGCTCGCGCTGACATCGTTGGATAGAGGTAGATGAAACGGACCATTATGACGAACACTGATACATTCGAACAGCCGAACACCGGGGCGAACGAGGAATCCCTCCGTATGGTTTCCGCCGCACCCGTCGGCAACGAACCGGTCAGCGACGAGGAGCTTCGTCCTCATATCCTCGAGGGATTCATCGGACAGCCAAGGCTCAAAGCGCAGTTGCAGCTTTTCCTCGATGCTGCTCGAAAACGTGACGTTCCTCCGGACCATATCCTGCTTGCGGGGCCTCCGGGACTTGGCAAAACCACTTTGGCCATGATTGTGGCCAATGAATTGGAAGTTCCAATCCGCGTCACTTCCGGTCCCGCCATCCAACATGCTGGTGATTTGGCTTCGATTCTGAGTTCGCTGGACGCCGGCGAGGTGCTCTTTATCGATGAGATCCACCGTCTGCCCCGTGCCGCCGAGGAACTGCTGTACATCGCCATGGAGGATTTCCGTGTTGATGTGATGGTCGGCAAAGGCCCTGGAGCTTCATCCATTCCGCTGACATTGCCTCGGTTTACGGTTATCGGTGCCACCACGCGAGAGGGCATGCTTCCCTCGCCGCTGCGTGCGCGGTTCGGTTTCACGGCGCATCTGGATTTCTACCCGCATGAGGAGCTTGAAAAGCTGATTGAGCGTTCCTCCGCAGTGTTGGGAATCCAGTTGGAGGACGGGGCCGCTCGCCAACTGGCCATGCGTTCCCGCGGCACGCCGAGAATTGCCAACCGCCTGCTTCGTCGTGTTAGGGATTGGGCCATCGTGCACGATCTCGAATCGGTGCGTCCCGATGATGTCAAGGAGGCGTTGGCGCTTTATCAGATCGATACCGAAGGTCTTGACCGTCTGGATATAGCAGTGCTTAAGGCCATCGTCACCAATTTCAACGGAGGCCCCGTCGGCTTGAACAATCTGGCGGCCATGGTGGGCGAGGAGTCGGAAACGGTGGAAACGGTATGCGAACCGTATCTGGTACGTGAGGGCTTCCTCATCCGCACGCCGAAAGGCCGCGTGGCCACGCGCAAGGCATGGGAGCATCTTGGTATTACTCCCGACGAATCCGCATATGATGTCAATAAGATGTCATAGACTTCACATCTTGAGTAATGTGTTCCGGTTGAGACCCTGACTCCGAGGAGTTTATTTTGGATATCCTTTTTCTCGTTGTTCTTATCGTTGTAATGTTCGGCATGATGTTCTGGCAGTCCAAGAAAGCCAAGCAGCAGCAAGCTGAACGTCAGGATTTCCGTTCTAATCTGCAGCCCGGCACTGAAGTGATCACCATCGGTGGCATCATCGGCAAGGTCGTTTCCGTCGATACGGAATACGAGGAGATCGTCGTTGATTCCGAAGGATCGCAACTGCGTTTCGGCTTCAACGCCATCAGCCGTGAATATGTCCGTCCGGCATACGTGCATGATGATGAGGTCGATGAGAACGGCAATCCGCTATCCAAGGAAGACGAGCCCGACCAGAAGCCTGTCGTCGACGCGACTGAAGAGCCCGCACAGGATGCCGATGTTATTCAGCAGCCCATTGACGAGCAGAAGAACGATTGATTTCTTTGATTTTTAGACGGCGAAAATCTCATTTTTGAGGTTTTCGCCGTTCTTTTTCGCACGGGAAACCTATAATTCAAAGTGCCGTAAACCAAGGTAGAAGGAAACCACTGTCATGGCAGCATCGGATATCACCGTTTCGGGCTTGAACAAAGTTGGAGCCGAAGACGCAGCATATCTTGTATCGAAAATACGTACTATTCCGGGCTTTCCGAAGGAGGGCATCCTATTCCGCGATTTCATGCCGGTGTTGGCTGATGCGCGCGCGTTCGGTATTTTGATGGGGGCCCTTGAAGCGGCATTGCCAGTAGACGTCGATGATTTCGACATGGTCGCCGGCCTTGAAGCCCGTGGATTCCTGTTCGGTCCAGCGTTGGCCGCCCGTCTCGGAAAGGGGTTTATCGCGGTCCGTAAAGCCGGCAAATTGCCTCCAGAAACCATGTCGCAAAGCTATGACCTCGAATATGGTCAGGCGTCAATGGAAATCGAAACCAACGTTGTCCATGAGGGAGTGCGCGTATTGATCGTCGACGATCTGATCGCCACCGGTGGAACCGCCAATGCGGCGCGTAGCCTCATCGAGAAGTGCGGAGGCGTCGTTGCTGGATTCAGCTTCGTCATGGAACTTACCGGTATTGACGGCATGAAATCGCTAGGCGATTATCCGACAAGCTCGCTGGTGTGCATGCCTGCCTGATAACTCCGTTTTCGTCAACCATTCAGAACAAACAACCAAAGGGAATGATCCATGGATCTCTATGAGTATCAAGCCAGGGAATTGCTCGAAGAACAGGGTATCCCGACTCCTAAGCAATATTCGCCCAGAACTCCCATGAACTCGCCGAAGCGGCCGACCAGATTGGATATCCCAATGTGATTAAGGCGCAGGTGAAGATTGGGCACCGTGGCCAGGCCGGCGGAGTCAAGCTCGCCAAGACCCGTGACGAGTCCATTCTCGCGTCGGAAGACATTCTGCCGATGACCATTCACAAGCACAAGGTCAGCGGCGTGCTGGTGGCCGAGGCGAAGAACATCCTTCACGAGTATTACGTCTCCATCTCAGTGGACCGGTCCTCTCGTGATTTCGACGTGCTCGCCACTGCGAATGGCGGTACTGAGGTTGAGGAAATCGCCAAAGAGCATCCGGAATCCGTGAAGCGTCTGCATATCGATGCTCTTGACGATTTCGATTTGGAAGCGGCCACCAAGATGGCTGAAAGCATCGGCTTCTATCATGCCGATGTTGATCAGGCCGCGCAGATTCTGCTGAAAATGTGGCGTTGCTTCAAGGAGAACGACGCCACGCTTGTGGAAATCAACCCGCTTGCAAAAATCGGCGATCCGGATGACGAATCTTCCAAGTCGTTGTGCGCGCTGGACGCCAAGATCTCCCTTGATGACAATGCATCGTTCCGCCATGATGGTTGGAAACGTTTCACCGATCCGATTCATGTCGATCCATATGAGCAAAAAGCCCGCGAACATGGACTGCATTATGTGCATCTCAAGGGTTCCGTCGGTGTGATCGGCAATGGTGCGGGACTCGTCATGAGCTCTCTTGACGCGGTGTCAGGCGCAGGCGAGGATCAGGGCACGAATGTCAAGCCCGCAAACTTCCTCGACATCGGCGGAGGCGCTTCCGCCGAAGTGATGTCGAATAGTCTTGAAATCGTGCTGTCCGACCCGCAGGTCGAATCCGTGCTCATCAATGTGTACGGTGGCATCACCTCGTGTGAACAGGTCGCGAAGGGCATTCTCGAGGCGCTTGACGAACTTGGCAGCAGCAAGCCTATCGTCGTGCGATTCGATGGCAATGCGGCGGCGGAAGGTCTGAACATTTTGGCCCAAGCCGGCCGCGCCAACCTGCACGTCGCTCAGACCATGGAGGAAGCCGCACAGCAGGCCGCACGTTTCGCGGCCAAGGAGGTTCGCTGAAATGACGCTTTTCATTGAAGATGGCGCTCCGGTCATCGTCCAGGGCATGACCGGGCATCAGGGTATGACCCACACGGCCCGCATGCTCAAGGCCGGCACCAACATCGTCGGTGGCGTGAACGCCCGCAAGGCTGGGCTGGACGTCACCTTCCCTGAAGCCAAAAATGGCGAGGATGCCACCATTCACGTGTTCGCCAACTGCTCTGAAGCCATCGAAGCCACTGGAGCCAAAGCAAGCGTCGTGTTCGTGCCGCCGCGCTTCGCCAAGGACGCCGTCGTTGAGGCCATTGAAGCCGGCATCGAACTGATTGTCGTCATCACCGAAAGCATTCCGGTGGCGGACAGCGCGTATTTCGTCGAGTTGGCCTTGCGTAAGGGCGTGCGCATCGTTGGGCCGAATTGTCCTGGTCTGTTGACGCTGCCATCTTCTAAGGACGCCAAGGGCTGCAACCTCGGCATTATTCCAGATGGCATCGTGTCCCGCGGCCCGTTGGGTTTGGTGTCCAAGTCCGGAACGTTGACCTATCAGCTGATGGGGGAGCTGTCTGACATCGGTTTCACCGCATGCCTTGGCGCGGGCGGCGATCCGATCGTCGGCACGACCTTGCAGGAGCTTTGGAAGCCTTTGAGAACGATGAAGCCACCAAAGCCGTTGTCATGATCGGCGAAATCGGTGGCAGCGCCGAACAGGACGCTGCCAAGTGGGCTTCCGAACATATGACCAAGCCCGTCGTGGCCTACATCGCGGGATTCACCGCGCCGGAAGGCAAGCAGATGGGCCATGCCGGCGCCATCGTTTCCGGCGGCAAGGGCACCGCGCAGGATAAGAAAGAAGCCCTTGAGGCCGTTGGCATCCGTGTCGGTCGTACTCCCGGACAGACCGCTGAAATCATGCGAGAGGTGCTCGCTTCCCAATCGCTATGATGACGAACCTGAAGTATTGGCTGAAAGGGCTTGCCGTCGCGGCAGTGTCCATGATTATTTACGCCGTTGCCTTGGGCTGCTATATGGCCCTAATGCTTCTGGTCATATCCATGGAAGAAGGCGGGGACAATCTCTCCGCCTTCTCGGTGCCTCTTACCGAGGCGTTGGTGCTGCTCAGCCAAGGTATCGGTTCAAGACTGATGCCATCACGTTGACGATTGTGCCGTTGCTTTTGACGGTACTGCTTATCGCCCTTATCGCGCAGCTCGCCAGAAGATTCGGCACGAGTCTGCGTGGATTCGCGGCCGGTCTGGTCTTTTGGGAAGCCGTAAACATCTTCTTCGCCAGAAGCATAAATATCGAAATCGTTGATTCGATGACGATGATCGCCATCAAAACGGCGCTTGTTTTCATCCTCGGATATGCGGTCGCGGCGATTCCGAATGCGTCATGGACCCAAGCCTGTACCGAATGGATTCGATCTCATGTGTCATCGCCGGTGCGAAAGACCATGGTCATCGGTTCCGTCCTAGGGCTGCTGCTGGAGGCGGCGTATCTGCTGGTCGGTCTGATCGTCGTTGTTTTTTGGGCAATAAGCAATCAATCATCGATAGCGAAGCTATATGAACTTTCGGGCATGCAGAACGGGTCTCGTATTCTTACCACGATCAGTATGCTCGCATGGCTTCCGAATCTGATGATTTGGGCTGTCTCATGGACTTTCGGCGCCGGCTTCTCAATCGGCGATTTAGCCGAATTCACATTATGGACCGGACAGGGTGACGGGTCCCCGCCTTGCCTCTTTTCGGTATGATGCCACAGGCGGTTGAGACGGATTGGGTGAGAATCGCGCTGATGTGCATACCATTGGCATCCGCTTTTGCTACCGGCATGGTCGTCATGTTGTTTAATAAGGGATTCCATATCAGAGTAGGTGAATCAGGACGGAACATCGACGTCAAACGCGTTGTGCTGAGTTTTGCCTATCCGATTGCTGCTTTTTCGATTACCAGCGCCGTCGTGTCCGTGGCTTCCAGCTTGCTGTTCGCCTTGGGAAACGGAGGCTTGGGATCGAAACATCTTGCGCACGTCGGCGTAGACGTGATCGCATCAACCCGTAAGGTGGGACAACCCACCGCCATGGGTTTGTTCTCCGCATGGCTGCTGACTTTGGTGGCCGTGAGCATATTTTTCGCCATACGCTGGATGATGAAGCGTATACGCAACGTGGAAAGAGGGAGACCGCCCCCGAATCCACGGAAAACAGCCGTGAGGAAACACGTGCGCTTCGCACGGTCGCCTCGAACAACAATAACAAGGAGGATCAGGGTGACAACAACGAATCGACCGATACGACGGGCTCTGGTATCAGTCTTCCATAAGGAAGGCATCGAGGTGCTTGCCGAAGCGTTCATCAAGGCGGGCACCGAGGTGGTTTCCACCGGTTCCACCGCGAAGCGTCTGGCTGAGCTGGGTGTCAAAGTGACCGAGGTCTCCGAAGTCACTGGTTTCCCGGAATGCCTTGATGGCCGCGTCAAGACCCTTGACCCGCATATCCATGCCGGTATCCTCGCCGACATGACCAACCCCGACCATGCCTCCCAGCTCGAGAAGTTTGGCATCAACCGTTCGATCTGGTGGTCGTCAATCTGTATCCGTTCGCCGACACGGTCCGCTCCGGAGCTGACGAAGCCGCCACCATCGAAAAGATCGATATCGGCGGTCCGTCCATGGTGCGTGGCGCAGCCAAGAACAGCGCCACCGTCGCCATCATTACCGATCCGAACGATTATGCACTCGTCGCCTCCCGCATCGAGAACGGCGAGGGCTTCTCCCTTGATGAGCGTCGCTGGCTCGCAGGAAAGGCGTTCGCCCATACGGCCGCCTACGACGCCACCATCAACGAGTGGACCGCGAAGCATTGGCCGAAGCCGGCGTCCATCGAACAGCCGGTTTCCGAAGGCGAGACCGAAGTGAATGAGGCCAAGTTCCCGGCCACGTTCACCCGTACGTGGGACCGTGCGCACGTGCTGCGTTACGGCGAGAACCCTCACCAGCAGGCTTCGCTGTATCTGGATCCGCTCAACCAGAACGGCTTCGCACACGCCGAACAGCTTGGCGGCAAGCCGATGAGCTACAACAATTACGTCGATGCCGACGCCGCATGGCGTGCCGTGTGGGATTTCGCGCCTCAGATCGCCGTCGCAGTGGTCAAGCACAACAATCCATGCGGTCTGGCCATCGGCGCTACCGTGGCAGAGGCGCACAAGAAGGCGCACGCATGCGATCCGATGAGCGCCTATGGCGGTGTGATTGCTGCGAACAGCAAGGTCACCATGGAAATGGCCGAAAGTGTTCGTCCAATCTTCACCGAAGTCATCGTCGCGCCCGATTACGACGCCGATGCGCTTGAACTGCTCCAGACCAAGAAGAAGAACCTGCGTATCCTGAAGGTGTCTGAGCCTCCGAAGACCAAGACCCAGTTCCGTCAGATTGACGGCGGTCTGCTCGTGCAGTCCACCGATCTGATTGACGCTCCAGGCGACGATCCGAACGCGTGGAAGCTGGTTTCCGGCGAGCCGGCCGACGCTGAAACCGTCAGGGATCTGGTGTTCGCATGGCGTGCCATCCGGTGCGTCAAATCCAACGCCATACTTATCGCTCACGATCAGGCAACCGTAGGCATCGGCATGGGCCAGGTCAATCGTGTGGATTCCGCCAATCTGTCCGTCGAGCGTGCCAACACGCTGGCTGACGGAGCCAACCGCACCAAGGGAGCGGTGGCCGCGTCCGACGCGTTCTTCCCGTTCGCCGACGGTGCCGAGATTCTGATCAACGCCGGTGTCAAGGCCATCGTCCAGCCTGGTGGGTCCATTCGTGATGAGGAAGTGTTCGAGGCGGCCCGCAAGGCCGGCGTCACCATGTATGTGACCGGTACCCGACACTTCTTCCACTGAGTTCAGTGGAAGCGTCGACCGGCAAGCTGGGAGCGTCGCGGCGCTATAAATGACGTGGCGTCCGAAACCATTCGCTGGTTTCGGACGCCACGTTTTATTATTATGATTGCGTTCCGTGCGCGGACGCGCGTTGACATATAACGAAAGGCCTGCGATATGAGTCATCCCTACGTTTCCGAAGACCATGAAGGCAAGCCGTGGTTTGAATGGATTGTTGCGGCAATGGTGGTTATAGCCACAGTGCTTGCGGTCTTAGGCCATGTAAAAGCCGCCACCACGGTAATCGCGGTGACGGCCATCATAACAGGACTAATCAGACTCGTAATGCGCGAGCGTAGTCCTTGGAAAGTCCGTTCAGTTGGCTTCGACGCTTTCATCGGCATCGGTCTGGGCGTCGGACTGTTCATCCTGCTCGCCCTCGTGCCCGTCGGCATCGTCTGACGCGTCGTCGGCTATGGTCTCCAGCGTTCGGAATCCTGCTCGGCTTCCGAAACGTTTTTCTTGGTGCCGATCATGGACGCGACTATGGCCACAAGCGAGACGATGGCGGCTGCGAGAATCGGGCAGATCCAGAACACCCATAGCTGCTGCAGAGGCTCTTGGGAAAGGCCCTGATTCTGGGCGAAGATGGCGATGCCAGTGGCACGAGCCGGATTCAGAGCGGCGCCTGTTACCGGATAGGAGATTGCGGCGCCGACACCGTAGGCGAGACCCATGGCGATGGCATGGCTGGTATTGGTCTTTCCGGATTCACTGGTGGTGTTGAGCGCGGTGGCGACGATGATGATGCCCGCGACGAGTTCAACGGCGATGGCCAGAGTGATGCTGAAGGACACGCCATAGTTGCCGAGCGTGGCATAGGAGACGGAATTCTTGTCAAAACCGTTAATGACCGGCGTCAGCCAGATTTTCAGCGTTACCTGCTCGGATGTCGGCAGCAGGAAGCGGATGGCGGCGCCTGCGCCGATACCACCCAGCACCTGAGCGATAATATAGAGCACTCCGTCAAGCACATGGGTTTTGCCGGACAGCATCGCCGCAACGGAGACCGCCGGATTGAACTGGGCGCCGGAAATCGTGCCGAATATCAGGGTGGCGGCGGCGTACACCAAACCTGTCAGCAAGGCGATGAACGCCATATTCACGCCGTAGATCGCGGAACCAAGCGTGCAAATCGAGTAGATGGCGAAGCAGATGATGAAGCTTCCCACCAGCTCCGCGCCTACGCGAAGGGCCAGTGGCTTGCTCTGTTCTTCCTCTGTTACGGACGTTGCTTCAACAGCAGTCATAGTCTTTCCTCTGTCATATAGTGGACAAGTTGCGGTTTTTATGAAAGCCGCCAAACGACTGCCATACTACCAGCAGTCCCTGTAAGTATTATCCGGCCACGTTGGGAGAACGATGCCAAACGCATATTCTCGCGCCGCCAAGGCGCACAATCATGACAATGAAGCATTCGCCTGCAGAAACTTCTCGCTCAGGCGGGCTTCGGCTCGCGCCGTAAATGCGAGGAAATCATCACCGATGGTCGCGTTGAGATCGATGGCGAGCTGATTACCGAACTTGGCACCCGAGTCGATCCGAAACGTCAGGAGGTCCGTGTCGACGGTTCTCGCGTGCGCGTGAACCCGAACCATGTCACGCTTGCGTTGAACAAGCCAAAACGCGTGCTGAGCGCCATGGAGGATCCCAAGGGACGCTACACTTTGCGCGACATCGTCGGAGACAAGTACGAGCGTATTTTCCACATGGGCCGTCTGGATTATGATTCGGAAGGCTAATCCTCATGACGAACGACGGCGAACTGAGCCAGCACGTCATGCACCCCAAATATGAGGTCGAAAAGACCTACATCGCCACGCTGGAAGGACGCATCAGCGGTCAGGTGTGCCGCAGGCTCGTCACCACGGGCGTGAAGCTCGACGATGGGTGGATCAAACTCGACCGCTGCGCTATTCTCGACTCCAGCCGCGAAAGCACGTTGGTCAAGGTCGTGCTGCATTCGGGCAAGAACCGCATCGTGCGCCGTATTTTCGGCTCGATCGGTTTTCCCGTCAAGCGTCTGGTACGCACGCAGATCGGTCCGATCAAACTCGGCGACCTGAAAAGCGGCACGTATCGCGTGTTGTCGCAGGCTGAGGTCCGTTCTCTATCCAAGGCGGTGGGACTGTGATCCGTGTAGCTATTGATGGGCCTGCGGGCGTCGGCAAATCATCCACGTCCAAGGCACTGGCCAAATATTATGGTTTCGCATACCTCGACACAGGCGCGATGTACCGTGCCTGCGCCTGGTGGTGCATGCACAAAGGCATCGATTTGGATGCCGAAACCATCGATGAGCAGCTCGTCACCGAAACCGTCGGCGAATTCTTCACCGACGGCCATTTCGACATCAGCGTCGATCCGGACGATCCGAAGGTGTACGCCGATGACGAGGACATCAGCGAGGCCATCCGTTCTTCCGAGGTCTCTTCGCACGTGTCCAAGGTGTCCAACATCATCCCCGTGCGTCACGTGTTGATCGCCGCGCAACGTGCCTACATCGCACGAGAGGCTTCGGTCGATTCCTTCTCCGAAGCGCCGGTATTGTTGCTGAGGGCCGTGATATCACCACCGTCGTCGCTCCCGACGCCGAAGTGCGCATCCTGCTTACCGCGCGTGAAGAGGTCCGTCAGGCCCGACGTAGCGGACAGGCCGTCTCGGGTGTGGGTGCGGAAAATGTCGCGGCACGCGACAAGGCCGATTCGAAAGTCACCAACTTCACATCCGCCGCGGAAGGCGTGTTGACCGTCGACAACTCCGATCTCAACTTCGGCGAGACCCTTGACGTGCTCGTCCGTATCGTTGACGACGCATCGAGGAACAGGAATACCGCCAGTACGTTTCCAACCTCGAAGGCTATGAGCTGGATGAAGGCGATGAGGAGCTGATCGATGGAACGGCGTTCTCTGGTGGCGAAAGCAAGAATGGTCCGAAACCGGTCGGCGTACTTGCCGTGGTCGGACGTCCGAACGTCGGCAAATCCACTCTGGTGAACCGTATTCTCGGCCGTCGCGCAGCCGTGGTGGAGGACACCCCCGGCGTGACTCGCGACCGTGTGAGCTACGACGCCGAATGGTGCGGCACCGATTTCAAACTGGTCGACACGGGCGGCTGGGAAGCGACGTGGAAGGCATCGAAATCCGCCATCGCATCCCAAGCGCAAATCGCCGTGCAGCTTGCCGATGCCGTGATTCTCGTGGTGGACGGTCTGGTCGGTCTCACCGACACGGACGAACGCATCGTCAAAATGCTCCGTGCCGCCGGCAAGCCGGTGACGCTTGCGGTGAACAAGGTCGATGATCGCGAAAGCGAATACCTGACCGCCGAATTCTGGAAGATGGGTCTGGGGGAGCCGTATGGCATTTCCGCCATGCACGGTCGTGGCATCGGCGAACTGCTTGACGCCGCACTCGACTCGTTGAAGAAAGCGGAAAGGACATCCGGCTTCCTTACGCCGTCGCATCTGCGCCGCGTGGCTCTGGTCGGACGTCCGAACGTCGGCAAATCCTCCTGCTCAATCAGCTGGCCCACGAGGAACGCACCGTCGTCAACGATCTTGCGGGCACCACGCGAGATCCGGTCGATGAGGTCGTCACCGTCGATGGCGAGGATTGGCTGTTCATCGATACCGCAGGTATCAAACGTCGTCTGCACAAGCTGTCCGGCGCGGAATACTTCTCCTCGTTGCGTACGCAGCCGCGATCGAACGTTCCGAGCTTGCCTTGGTGCTGTTCGATGCCTCCCAGCCGATTTCCGACCAAGACCTGAAGGTCATGAGCCAGGCCGTGGACGCGGGCCGTTGCATCGTGCTTGTGTTCAACAAGTGGGACCTGATGGACGAGTTCGACCGTCAGCGTATGGAACGCCTGTGGAAGACCGAGTTCAATCGCGTCACTTGGGCTCAGCGCGTCAATCTGTCGGCAAAGACCGGATGGCACACCAATCGTTTGGCCAATGCCATGCGTGGCGCTTGGCATCATGGGACAAGCGCATCCCCACCGGCAAACTCAACGCGTTCCTTGGCAAGATCCAAGCTGCCCACCCGCATCCGCTGCGTGGCGGCAAGCAGCCGCGAATCCTGTTCGCGACGCAGGCGTCCACCAGACCGCCGCGCTTCGTGATCTTCGCCACCGGCTTCTTGGAGCATGCTATCGCCGCTACATCGAACGGTGTCTGCGCGAGGAATTCGGCTTCGAAGGATCGCCGATTCAGATTTCGGTGAATGTCCGTGAGAAGAAGAAACGCAAGTAACCACCGGAACTGTTAGAAGATGGGCGTGCGCCTGGTTCAGACCATGGCGCACGCCCATCTGCCTTATTGAATCTGGGTCGTTGCCGGCTTTTGCTTTCCTTTACGCACAGCTTAGGCCGACAGCGTCAGAACAGAGGATGTTCATCCTGGTTGCGTGTTCTGAGATACCCCGTTATGGCTCTGCGCGCGAGCGAGCTTAATGAAATGCCGTCCTGCTTGGCCTTGGCCCGCGCCTTATGGCTACGGCGTAGGGGAGTTTGATCTTCCATTCGTCGCCAAGCTGTTTGCGCCCGTCGCTGTTCTTTGGCATGCGCCCGATGCCGACCGCGTCTGAACAGCCATCGGAATCGTCGGACAAGAGTGCCCTGCGGGTCAATTCGGTAAGCGTGATGCCATCATGCCGAGCGCGTTCGCGGGCTTCCAAGCCAAGCTCGCGGGGCAATCGAATCTTCCATTCATCTTCGGGAAGCGTTGAATCGAACACATGGGCGAATTCGTCGACGTCGTCGAACTGTGGCTGCGTGTCGTTCTGCTGCAAACCGAATCACCTCTCTGAACCCATGCGTTAATCGCATTAAACGGCAAGAAACATGAAAAATATCGCAGGCTACATATTTGCATGCGCTCAAGACCGTCCTGACGTCCGGCTTCCGGCTCCGATAGATGCCATTCTGAGGAGCTGTATGCCGCAGTCACTGCCCAAACATAACGAAAAACCCGCCGTTTCAATACTGTGGAAACGGCGAGACGACGGGCTTTCTTGGTCGGACCAGCGGGATTTGAACCCGCGACCCGCGGATCCCACCGACGATCCGAGCGAGATCGCCCGACTGGCCGCCCGCATCCTCGCCGACCTGACCGACCGCGACACGTACATGACGCTCCCCGGGCTCGAACCCCGCCTGGACAAAGGCCTGGCCGACGCGATCGACGCCATCAACACCGATACGGGGCCGTGCATGCGGCATCGGATACGCCG